>Ga0118677_10000849_pt1 | contig 66221 bp, 51 predicted proteins | sample AliMusrvi5mmetaG_FD_86154 | JGI IMG/M metagenome (GOLD analysis project Ga0118677, IMG submission 86154) | reverse complement strand
GTCCTTGACCACATCGGTGCAGGTGACGACGTACGCCGACCGCAGCCGCACCTCGCGGCCGGGGGCCAGGCGGAAGAACTTGCGCACCGGCTCCTCCAGGAAGTCGTCGCGCTCGATGCACAGCTCGCGCGAGAAGGGCACCTTGCGGCTCCCGGCGGACGGGTCCTCCGGGTTGTTGGGGACGTCCATCTCCTCGGTCTGCCCCTCGGGGTAGTTCTCGACGACCACCTTGAGCGGATCCAGCACGGCGAAGCGGCGGGACGCGGTGCGGTTGAGGACGTTACGCACCGCGTGCTCCAGCATGCCCACCTCGACGACGCTGTCGGTCTTGGCCACGCCGACCATCGCCACGAAGTCGCGGATCCCCTCGGCGGGGAAGCCGCGGCGGCGCAGCCCGGACATGGTCGGCATCCGGGGGTCGTCCCAGCCGCGCACGTGCCCCTCGTTGACGAGGCGCAGGAGGACGCGCTTGGAGAGCACGGTGTGCGTGAGGTTGAGCCGTGCGAACTCGTACTGATGCGGCCGCGACGGCACCGGCAGGTTGTCGATGAGCCAGTCGTAGAGCGGCCGGTGCGCCTCGAACTCCAGCGTGCAGATGGAGTGCGTGATGCCCTCGATCGCGTCGGACTGCCCGTGGGCGAAATCGTAGGTCGGGTAGACGCACCAGTCGCTGCCCGTCCGCGGGTGCTCGGCGTGCAGGATGCGGTACAGGACCGGATCGCGCAGGTTGATGTTGGGGGCGGCCATGTCGATGCGCGCGCGCACCACGCGGTCGCCGTCGGGGAACTCCCCGGCGCGCATGCGTGCGAAGAGGTCGAGGCTCTCGCCGGCCGGCCGGTCCCGCCAGGGACTCTCCCGGCCGGCCTCCGTGAACGTGCCGCGATGCTCGCGGATCTCGTCGGCGCTGAGGTCGTCCACGTAGGCCTTGCCGGCCCCGATGAGGTCGACCGCCCACTCGTACAGCTGCTCGAAGTAGTCCGAGGCGTAGTAGAGGTGCTCGCCCCAGTCGAAGCCCAGCCAGTGGAGGTCGGCCTCGATGGAGTCGATGTACTCCTGCTCTTCCTTCATTGGGTTGGTGTCGTCGAAGCGCAGGTGGCAGCGGCCGCCGAACTCCTGGGCGATGCCGAAGTTCAGGCAGATCGACTTGGCGTGGCCGATGTGGAGGTAGCCGTTCGGCTCCGGGGGGAAGCGGGTGACGATGCCCTGTCGCCGCCCCTCGCGGAGGTCGGCGGCGACGATCTCGCGGATGAAGTCGCCGCGCTCGGGCGACGATGGCGTCTCGGTGCTCACGGTCGCCGAGGATAGCACAGGCAACGCTCGGCGACGCGGTCACGGCGCCTTGAAGTAGCCCTTGCTGTCGAGGCGGTACGTCTTTGGGAAGTCGCCGGCCGACAGGCTGCGCACGAGGTGAGCCGATGCGTTCGAGCCGTCGACCGCAGGCGCTCCCGGCTGGTTCACGGAGAGCGAGAGCCAGCGGCCGCCGTGGATGTGGCCTGCCTTGTCGATCTTGACGGTCAGCAGGCCCGACAGGCTGAGGTTGCCGCCGAGGCCGAAGTTGCCCCAGCCGGCGAAGTTGCCCAGGGAGTAGGCGATCAGGCGATCCTTGTAGCGCTCGATCCCACGGATGACGTGCGGGCCGGAGCCGAGCACGAGGTCGGCCCCGGCGCTGACCATGGCGTGGGCGAAGGCGCGCACGTTGCCGCGGTTCTCGCCGAGGAAGACCTCGGTGCCGGTCGGTGTGTGGATCCTGTCCGACCCTTCGGCGCCGGCGTGCATCAGCACGACCACCACGTCGGCCTTGGCGGCGGCCCGGCGGACCAGTGCCGCCGCCGCCGGGATGTCGTTGAGCGGAGCGCTCCAGGGATACGGGGAGAAGCCCATCACCGCCACGCGCACGCCCTTGACCGTCTTGACGGTGATCTTGTTGGGAAGTCCCGCGTAGGCGACGCCCACGGACTTGAGCGCCGCCTGCGTCTGCAGGAATCCCCGCGCGAGGTAGTCGTTGCTGTGGTTGTTGGCCGTGTTGACGAGGTCGATGCCCGACCAGGCGAGCGCCTTGGCGTACGAGGGCGGCGCCTGGAAAGCGAAACAGGTGCCCGATGACGACGTGCCGCACTTGGAGGGCCCCGGCGTCGAGTAGGTGCCCTCGAGGTTGGCGATCATCAGGTCCGGCTTGCTCAAGATCGGCTTCATGGAGCCGAACAACGCCCGGCCGCCGTTCGGCGGCTCGCCGTACTTGGAGCCCGGCGTCGTGTCGCCGACCCAGCCGATGGTGATCACCGTCGGCGATGCCGAGGGAGTCGGCGTCGCCGACGGAGTCCGGGTCGAAGAGGGGCTGACCGACGGTCTCGGCGAGCCGGAGGCGATGGCAGCGGCGGCCAGATTGGGGCCGGACGAGCCGCCGCCCAGCGCCGACAGAGCCCACGCGCCGGCCGCGGCCACAACGACGATCGCCGCCACCGCGCTCATGAGCACGATGGACCGGCGACGTCGCCGGCGCCGCTCGCTGTCGGTCACGTAGACATGGACGCCGGCGGCCGATCGGAAGGCTGAATGCGTCATGCCCGCAGGATAGCAACGGTCGCCGGTCGCGGCCACCGTCCCCTGCGCGACAGCGTCGTCACTCCCGCCGACGCACTGGCTCCGTCACCGCATGCGCGGCCCTCAGGTCGCGGCCGCCGCCCCAGGCAGCGTGAAGTAGAAGGTCGCGCCCTGCTCGACCTCGGCTTCGGCCCACACGCGGCCGCCGTGGCGGGTGACGAGGCGCTGCACGGTGGCGAGGCCGATGCCGTCGCCCTCGAATTGGGTGGCCTCGTGCATGCGCTGGAAGGCGCCGAAGAGGTGCGCCGCGTAGGCGGAGTCGAAGCCGGCGCCGTCGTCGCGCACAAAGAAGGCGCGCTCCCCTTCGGCGTCCGTGACGCCGACTTCGATGAGCGCACTTTCGTGCTTGTTCGTGAACTTCCAGGCGTTGCCAAGCAGGTTGGCGAGGATGGCGCGCAGCAGGGTCGCGTCGGCGGTGGCTCGCAGGCCTGGCGCGACCACGGCCTCCACCTCGCGCCCGGGCTCGGCCTCGGCGAGCTCCGCGAGCACCTCCGCGGCCAGCGCGCTGACATCGACGTCCTCGAGCTGCATCTCCTGGCGCGTGACGTGCGCAAGGCCGAGCATGCCGTCGATCAGCACCGCCATGCGCTGTGCCGCGGCGCGCACGCGCGCGAGGTGATCTCTGTCCTCGGACGAGAGCTTCTCGCCGGCGTCCTCGACGACCATGTGGCTGAAGCCGTCGATGGCGCGCAGCGGGGCGCGCAGGTCGTGGGCGGCCGAGTAGACGAAGGCCTCCAGCTCCTTGTTGGCCGCCTCGAGCTGGGCGGTCCGCGTGAGCACGCGCTCTTCGAGCTCCTCGTTAAGGCGGCGGACATCTTCCTCGGCCCGTCTGCGCTCGGTGATGTCCCAGTTGGTGCCGATGACGCGCGTCGCCGCACCGGCTTCGTCGCGCTGCACCTGCGCGAGGGCGCGGATGTCGTGCACGCTGCCGTCCGGCCAGAGCACGCGGAACTCGGTGTCGAACTCCTTCTCTCCGCGCAGCGCCGCCTGGACCTCCGCGTCACCGCGCTCGCGGTCGTCCGGGTGCAGGCCCGCCTGCCAGGCCTCGTAGGCGCCGGCGAACTGCTCGCGACGGATGCCGTAGAGGGCGAACATCTGCTCGTCCCAGGTGAGCACATCGGTGGCCAAGTCCAAGTCCCAGACGCCGACCCCGCCGGCGCGCGTGGCGAGCGCCAGGCGGTCGGTGGCCTCGCGCAGCGCCTGCTCCGCCCGCCGGCGCTCGGTGACGTCTTCGAACAAGGTCGCGAAGTGGCCCTCGGACTGGCGCACGGCAGTGATGTCGAAGTCCCTGCCGAGCGGCGCGAAGTGCTCCTGGAAGCGGGCCGGTTCGCCACTCAGGGTGGCGCCGGCATACTGCTCGAGGAAAGGCGCCTGGCCGCTCCCGTAGGCCTCGCTGGCGAGCTTGCCGCACACCGCTTCGGCGCTCATGCCCGTCTGCGCCGTGAAGGCCGGGTTCACGGCGAGGATGCGATAGTCGAGCGGCGATCCCTGCTCGTCGAGGACCAACTCGTGCAGAGCCACCCCTTCAGTCAGGCCCTCGAAGAGCGAGCGGTAGCGCGCCTCGCTCTCGCGCAGCGCCTCGCCGGCCGCCCTGATATCGGTGACGTCCTCGAAAGTCGCGGACACCTGGTAGGGCGCCTGCTCGCCGGGGCGGAACCGTGGCACGGCGCTGACATTGATCCAGTGGTAGGCGTCGTCGGCCGGGTTGAAGACGCCGAAGATGACGCCCTCGACGAGCTGCCCCGTGCGCAGCGCCACCATGGCGGGGTGCTCCTCGCCGGGGAAGTCACTGCCGTCCTCGCGCACCGTGCGCCAGCGCGGGTCCGTGGAGGTCACGCCCTGCATCTGCGCGAGAGTGAGGCCGAGGATGCGCTCGGCGGCCGCGTTGGCGGCCGTGATGTGGCCCTCGGCGTCCTGGTAGACGACGCCCTGGGCCATGCTCTCGAAGAGCGTGCGGTGCTGCTCGTCGCTGGCGCGCAGGGCCTCCTCGGCCTGCTTGCGCTCGGTGATGTCCATGCAGAGACCGCTCATGCGCACGGCGTTTCCGCTCTCGCCGTAGACGCCCTGCCCCAAGGCGGCGATCCAGCGCACCGAGCCGTCCGGCTTCACGATGCGGTACTCGCTGTCCAGGACCGCGTGGTCGGCCAGCGCGGTGGCGATGCGTGCGTTCGCCGCGTCCAGGTCGTCTGGATGCATCGCCGCGTTCCACGCGTCGAACCCGGCCTCGACCGTTTCCGGGTCGATGCCGAACAACGTGAACATCTCCGCCGACCACGCGATGGCGCCGGTGGCCACGTCCCAGTCCCACATACCGGCGCCCGAGGCGCGCTGCGCGAGATCGAGGCGATCGTGCGCGTCGCGCAGGGCCGCCTCGGCCTGCTTGCGCTCGGTGATGTCCTTGTCGGCCCCGCGGTAGCCGGTGAGGTTGCCGGCCTCGTCGAGCAGCGGCACGGCGTTGGTGAGCAGGCAGAAGCGCTCGCCATCGGCGCCGAGGTTCCAGTTCTCGAGATCGACGATCGGCGCCTTGCGCGCCACGAGCGCGGCGAAAAGCGGCGCGACGCGCTCCGCCTCCTCCGGCGGCATGAAGTCGAACGGCGTCTTGCCGACGACGTCACCACGGGCGAGACCGAACAGGTCGACGCCCTTCTCCGAGCTGTAGGTGTAGACGCCGTCCGCGTCCGTCTCCCAGAGCCAGTCGGCGGCGCTGTGGGCGAAGTCGCCGAGCCGCGCCTCGCTCTCCCTGATCGCCTGCTCCGCGCGCCGACGGTCGCTCACGTCGGCGAACGCCGCCACGAAGTGGTCGGGCTCGGGGCGGAAGACGGTGACGTGCAGGGAGAGGTCGAGCGGCGTGAAGTCGATGTCGAACTCGGCCGGCTCGCCGCTGCGGGCGACGCGGCCGTAGGTCTCGACGACCTCGGGCGTGTCGGCTTGGGCCGTGGGGATCAGTTCGTTGAAGCGCTTGCCGACCACGTCCGCGAGACCGGTGAGGCGTTCGAAGGCTGGGTTGACCTGCAGATAGACGAAGTCGTCGGGGCGGCCGTCCTCGTCGTAGAGCATGCGGCAGTAGGCGACGCCCTCGAGCATGTTGGCGAAGAGTGCAGCGTAGCGCTGCTCGACCTCGCGGAAGGCCTCCTCGGCGCGGTGGCGGGCGCTGACGTCGCGCGCGATGGTGGCGGCGCCGATGATGGTGCCGGCGGCGTCCCGGATCGGCGAGATGCTGAGCGAGACGTCGACCGGCGTGCCGTCCTTGCGTAGGCGCACGGTCTCGAAGTGCTCGACGTGAGTGCCTCGGGAGACGCGGCCGAGGAGCATCGCGATCTGATCGTCGGAGTCGGGCGGCGTGAGCACGGACACGGGCCTGCCGATCACCTCCTCGGGCGCGTAGCCGTACAGGCGCTCGGCGCCCGCGTTCCAGGTGACGATCTCGCCTTCCAGCGTCTTGGTGAGGATGGCGTCGTCGGAAGAGTCGACGACCGCCGCGATGCGCGTCCTCGCCTCCTCGGCCGCCTTCTGCGCGGTGATGTCGCTCATCGCGATGCTGAACACGGTATCCTCAGCGCCTTCGCCCGGGATGAGCGTCTCCTCGAGGCGGATCCATCGCGGCTCGCCGGCGGGTGCGAGCCGCAGCTCGCAGACCTGATGCTCCCCGTCGGCGGCGAGCTTGTGGCAGCGGTAGAGGAGGTCGCGGTCCGCCGCGCAGATGAACGTGCCCAGCGGCTTGCGGGCGAGCCGCTCCCGCTCCGCGCCCAGCAGCGCGGCGGCGGTCAGGTTGGCGTCGCGGATCATGCCGGTATGGTCGAGCGTGACGTAGCCCACAGGGGCGCGGTCGAAGAGTTCGAAGTACTTGGCGCGCGAGGCGCCCAGCTCCTCCTGCGAGCGCCGCAACTCCTCGTTCTGCATCTCGAGCTCGACCTCGCGCACGCGCAGCTCGTGCAGGAGAGCGCTTGCCTCCAGCGCCGTAGCCGGCTCCATGGAGCTCGTCTCCCCACGCAGAAACCCCTCGGCGCGACGACGCAACTCGGGGTCGACAGACGCGCTCTCCTGGCCCGGCCTCGCGGGATCCACCTGCTCCTCCATGTTCCGAGTATGCCCCACGTGGTGAGATCGGCACCTGGAGGCATTTGGTCCCGCCAAGGGCTTTCCCCGTCCGGCTCGGTGAACCTGCTGTGGCGCCGGCAGACTATCGGGCCGAGGTTCGACTCCGCCCCGGCGGTGAGGCCGGGAGCCGCGACGGGTAGCCTCACTCCCGAGGAACCGCGGCGAGCGTGGAGGATGGGATGGACGACAGATGGACGGCGAAGCAGCTCCCCGACCTGAGCGGCAAGGTCGCCGTCGTCACGGGAGCCACCGGCGGCATCGGCGGTCCGCTGGCGCGCGAGCTCGCGCGGGCGGGCGCGACGGTAGTGATCGCGGCGCGCGACGCCGGGCGCGGCGCGGCGGCGGCCCAAGCAGTCCGCGCCGCCGTCCCCGGCGCGAGCGTCGAGGTCGAGGCCCTCGACCTCGCCGACCTTGACTCGATCCGGGCCTTCGCCGAGCGCTTCGCGGCAGCGCACGACGGCCCCGACATCCTCGTCAACTGCGCCGGCGTGATGGCCACCGCACGGGCGACGACGGCAGACGGCTTCGAGGCGCAGTTCGGCGTCAACCACCTCGGCCACTTCGCCCTCACCGGCCTGCTCATGCCGGGCATGAAGGACCGTGCCGGCGCGCGCGTCGCCACCGTGAGCAGCCTCAACCACAGGTGGGGCAGGATCTGCTTCGACGATCTACAGCAGGAGCGCAGCTACAAGCGCTGGCGCGGCTACAACCAGTCGAAGCTCGCCAACCTGCTCTTCGCCTTTGAGCTCGACCGCCGGTTGCGGGCCGCGCACGCCGCCGCCGGAAGCGTGGCGGCGCACCCCGGGTACACGGACACGATGCTCCAGCGCCGCATGCAGGATGGCCTCGAGCGGCGCGTGCTGCTCGTGACCAACCGGCTCTTCGGGCAGAGCCCGGACATGGGCGCTCTGCCGGTACTCTACGCGGCCGCCGCCCCGGACGTACCGGGCGGGACGTACATCGGTCCGGGCGGCGCGGGCGAAGCCCGCGGCTACCCGGCGGTCGCACTGGCGAGCGCCGCGGCCCGGGACCCCGCCCTGGCGGCGCGGCTCTGGGACGTCTCAGAGGAGCTGACCGGCGTGCGCTTCCCGCTCTAGGTCGTCGGCGAGTCCTTCCGCCGTCGCACCCTCCGCCGGCGCAGCGTGAGCGACCGCCTCGAGGGGTATCAGTCAGTGTCACCTTCGGAGGTGGACGATGCTTTCACTCAACCTGTTCACGCGCCGCGGTGCGGCGATCGTGGTCGTCGCGGCGATCGTACTCGCGACCGCTGCGATCCCGGCATGGTGCGTCGCCACCGGCATGTGGTGGTGACCGCAAGGCGCGTTGAATGACAAGGAGCAGACATGACCGCTGTGCAGACCAGGGGCGCCGGGACCAAAGCTGATCCGTGGGTCCTCCAGACCCCGCCCGGCAAGTCCGAGTACCTCGCGTATCGCGACGAGGCGGCCGACCCGCCGGCCCTCGTCGTCATCGTCGGCAAGACCGAGTTGCGCTACCAGCTGCGCTGCCTCGACGACCTCCACGCCATGCTCGCGGCCGCCGGTGACTGGGTCCCGCTCGGCAGCGCCGACGAGCAGAAGCCGGCGGCAGATGGCACCGTCGAGGCCTGGGGCCGCTCGCCAGACAACCCGGTCGGCGGCTGGTACGGCCTCAAGAAGGGCCTGCGCGGCCGCTTCGCCAACTACGTGCCGCCGGTGATGGAGGCGCTGGGCCTCGCCCAAGTCGAGCACGAGGCCCGCAACAACCGCATGCGCGCCGCCTGATCCCGGCCGGGCGCCGCGGACCGCCTTACCCCGGCTGGCGGAGCGAGCCGCCGGCCGATTCGGCGACGGCTCGCTTCGAGCTACCTCACGTCACCTGCGCCATGCCCCTCACGGCATCTGCGCCGGTAGCCCGTTGGCCAGGCTCAGCGCCTGCGTGGCGCGCTGCGTCGAGTAGTTAGTCAGGTAGGTCGACTGCGCGGTGCCGGTAAGTCCGGCCGCCGTACTGTCGGTGGCGGCCTGCGCGCCGGCGCAGGTGGTCTCGAACGAGCCGTAGGTGCTCTGCACGAGCGGGATGTAATGCTTGTAACGGATCTCGCCGCCGACCTTGCCGGTCTTGTCGAGGCTGTCGGCCACGGCACGGAACGAGGTGTACGCCGTCTTGCTGGTCCAGGCGGCCGGCACGCTCGTGATCGAGTCGTAGAAGGGCACGTAGGCGCTCGAGCACGGACGCGAGGGAGCGACCCACATGACGCCGCCCACCGTCTCGGGCAGCCAGCCGCGCAGCTGCCAGATCGCGCTGTAGTCGGTGGTCGAGTAGCAGATCGGCCGGTCGGTCTGCGCGTGCGGGCTCATCGTCGCGTAGCCCGCCGTCTGGTCGAGCGTGGTGCCCTCGTAGTGGTAGCGGCAGATCGCGGCGATGTCCTGCCGCGTGAGCTTGTGGTCGGGGACCACGTACACCGGCCGCGTGGCGTAGGGCATCGTGGCGGTGAGACCGAGCGAGGGCGCGACCTTGTTGAAGGCGCCCCACATGCGGTTCGTGTTGTAGTAGGACTGCAGGTCGGTGCGGTCGCCGTAGGCCCAGGCCACGTCGAACGGGCCGTCGGACGTGCTGTAGCGGCCGATGCTCTGCGCGAACGACTGCAGGTCGGCCGAGCCGCGGAAGTTGCTGGTGTCGGCCAGATTGACCTGGCGGATCGTCACCATGTTGGGATGGGCGAGGAAGGCGTTGTCGGGCACGCGCTCCGCGGCCCAGTGATGCCCGCCGAGCAACTCGAAGACCCAGGCCTCGTTGGGATCGCCGATGGCGAAGCTGCCGGCGGCGCCACTGTTGAACCCCGTGACGGCCATCTGCTGCAGCAGGGTGAGCGCCTGCCGCGCCGTGGTGCACTTCTGCAGGATCAGGTCCCAGATCTCGCCGCCGTAGCCCTTCTTCACGTACGGATCGGCGGCGAGGACGGTCTTGTCCAGGGTCGTCGCCGTGCCGTAGAGGGCGCCGAGCTGATGCACGTTGATGCCGCCCTCGGCGACGCCGCCCATCGTGAGGAGCTTGACGAACTGGTAGTGGGTCGCGTCGCCGGGCACGACCTGCAGGTACGCGTAGTTCGACGCCGACCAGTCGTTGTTGTAACCCATGAGCACGGAGCCGTCGGCCGTGGCGCTCTTGCCGGCCAGGACGAAGTTGCACCAGTGCGTCGTGGCCTTGACCGGAGCGCCCGCCGCGCTCGCGGACCCACCCGCGGCGTTGGGCGGGGCGGCCGCATGGTGAGCGAGGACCGCCCCAGCCCCCGCGAGACAGCCGAGCAGCGCCGCGAGAAGCAGCGTCACAACGAGTGGCTTCCTCATCTTCGGTCCCCCAGTGAAGTGCGGCCGGAGGTGGCGTTACGCACGCCTGCGGCCATTGCCTGACCCCTCAGGCCAGAGAGTACGCCGAAGGCAACACGATTCCTAGGTCCCGGCGCCGCGCGAGCCGGAGGGCGGCCGAGGCGGAGAGAGGGTCAGGCGTCGAACCCGGCGACCAGCGACTCCCACATCTCGAGCACCGGCCTGGCGGCGATGCTGCGGCTGCCTTGCAGGAGTTGGATGGGCAGCCCGTAGGTCACCGCCAGAGTGAGGTCGACGAGCGCCGGGCTGGAGGGCTCGCCGCGTTCGACTGCCGCGACAGTCAATGCCGCCCGCAGCCAGGCGAGGTACTCCTCATGTCGCCGGCGCAGGTGGTCGTCGCGGAGGACGGCCGGCAGCAGCTCGTACAACGGGCGGAACGCACGCGGGCCGCCGGGGATGCGGCTGGGGGCACCGGCAAGCGGACTCCGCGGAGCGCTCTGAGCGGCGCGCAGGCGGCGCGCGGTGCGCTGCTGAGCGCGGTACAGCAGCGTGTCGTGCGCGGCGACGATCAAGTTGTGCTTCTCTCCGAAGTAGTAGGTCGTCGCGGAGCGCGGCTCACCGGAGGCGTCGGCGACCGCCTCGAACGTGAGCCTCTCGAGGCCGTCGCGAACGAGGACCTTGATGGCTCCCTCGAGCAGTCTGCGCGCCACCGGCGCCAACTCGGCGGTGGGGTCGGCCATGACGGGCGGGAGGCCGCCCGCGAGCCCTGATCCGATGTCAACGGGCGCCGCCCCGCCCTCAGCGGTCGCGCCAGCGGCGCCCATTCGCGACGCTCCTGCATCCGCCGGCGCGCTGTCGATCGCCCCGGCCGGCACGACGGCGGCGCGCTGTGCAGTCAATGTCTGCAGCAGCGCGAACGCCGCGTCGTGATCGAAGCCCTCCGGATCGAGCAGGACGAGCGCGCCGGCGCCCTCCCCGACGGCGAGCAGCAGGCACGCAAGCGCCTGCTGCTCGCCGTCATCCAGGACGGTACCGGCGGTCGCCATGACGCCCATCGCGCGATACGAGGCGTTGAGCTGCGCGTGACGGCGGCGGGCATCCGCGTCGCGCATGAGGTTCGGCAGCAGGTCGAAGTACACGCGGTAGTCCGACGTCTCCAGGGCAAGGGCGTGATGGACGTCGATGAGGGCGCGCAGCCGGTCCGCCGGCGAGTCCGGCAGACCGGCGAGCCTGCGCACGAGGTCCAGGTCCTCCTCGTGCCAGAGCGAGTCGACCAGCGCGGCGATGAGTCCGTCCTTGCCGCCGAAGTGATAGACGATCAGCGACTTGGTCTCACCCGCTTCTCTGCCGATGCGGCGCAGCGTGAGACCGCTGTACCCGTCGCGCTCGAGGACGCGGCGCGCTGCGTCGAGGATCCGCTGCGCCGTCGGCGCGAGCTCGGCGAGCGCGATGTCACCCTGTGGCGCGCCCCACCCGGGCGCGCCGGCCTGCGACTTCACTCCTCGACCGCTCCTTCCTTGACAAGCTGCCGGGCTTCCCTATGATAACCGATATTCAGTTGACCGGTCAGCCAAGCAACCGCGGTTCGAGGAGGTGCCATGGCGTGAGCGTCCGGCGTTCGCTCAGGAGGCGGCGAGACCGCCGGCATCCCTCGAGCGCACGCGCCATTCACGCACCGACAGGATTCACTCAGGGGGGATCGTATGCCTGAACAACTAGCCTTCGCCCGCAAGGCAAGCGGACGCGTCCGCGGGCTCTCGATGTACGACGCCTTCGGCATCGGCATCATGACCGTCCAGCCCATCATGGGCATCTGGTACATGGTCCTCTTGGGCCTCGGCCTCTTCCCCGGTGGCAACCTGCTGATCGCCATCGGCATCTCTGCCGTCACCTGCGGCGTCTTCGGCCCTCTCGTGTGGGGCATGCTCGCCGGCTCCATGCCGCGCAGCGGCGGTGAGTACATCTTCAACTCGCGCATCCTGCACCCCGTCATCGCCCTCGGCGCCAGCTTCGCCCAGGTGGCGGCGGTCATCTACTGGAACTTCCTCATCTCGACCTGGCTGGCCGCGCCGTCGCTCTCGCTGCTCGCGCAGTACATGGGCTGGGACAGCATGGCGAATTGGGTCACGAGCAAGTGGGGGACCTTCACCCTGGCGCTCGTCTGCCTGATCCTCGCGTTCTTCTCGATCGCCTTCGGGATGAGGATCTACAAGATCATCCAGAAGCCGCTCGTGATCGTCGCCGTCGGCGGCCCCATCCTGCTGGCCATCGGGCTGTTCACGCTCACCAAGGGCCAGTTCATCGGCCACTGGAACGCGCTGGCGACGCAGTATCACTCGCTCGACTACCAGCACTTCATCTCGGTGGTGAGGGCGACCTCGGGCAGACTGCCGAGGACGTGGAACTGGGGCGACACCATCGGCGCCACCTGTGGCGTCTTCTATCTCTTCATCTACAACTACATCATCTGCTACGTGGGCGGTGAGGTGAAGACGCCGTCCAAGAGCCTCCTGGCCGCCAACTGGCTCACGGTGTGGATCCCGGTCGTCATCGGCTTCGTGACGGTGCTCGGCTTCTACCGCATCATGAGCTTCGACTTCCTCAGCGCCTCGGCGGTCAACGACCTCACGGGCCCGGTGAAGGGCTACAACCTGCCCTTCTCCTCCAGCTACATGACGCTGTGCTGGATCGCCAGCGGCGGCCGCGCCTGGGCGGCGTTCACGATCTCGCTGTCGTTCATCGTGATCGTCTTCCTGGAGGTGACTATCGCCCTCATGGCGCTGACGAGAGCCTCGTTCGCGTGGGGGCTCGACCGCATGGGCCCCAAGTGGTTCTCGGACATCAGCCCGCGCTGGGCCTCGCCGATGAAGCTCTACCTGTTCTACACGTGCGTGCTCATCGTCGGCACGGCGCTGTACGTGCTGTGGCTCAGCAACGCCTTCGCGGGTCTCGCGGCGGCAGGCATGCAGCTGGTCTCCGTGTTCGGCATCACCGCCATCTCGGCGATCCTGTTGCCGTACCGCAAGAAGGTGAAGAACATCTGGGACTCGTCGCCGTACCGCACCTGGAAGATCGCCGGCATACCTCTGCTGACGATCGCCGGCGTGGTGTACCTGGGCTACATCCTGGTGCTGCTGTACTTCGCCTTCTTCGCCCCGCAGACGAGGGACATCACGGGCAAGAACACCATCCTCTTCGTGGCCGCTTGGGCGGCCGGCATCATCTGGTACTTCTTCTGGAAGGCACGCAGCAAGTCGTCGGGAGTGGACGTCTCGATCACCTACGGCGAGCTGCCGCCTGAGTGAGTGAAGGCGACCGGTCGTGGGCTCCTGCCCACGACCGGTCGCCCCAAGGGTACGCGGCGGCCGGCCCATCCGGGCCGGCCGCCGCGTCAGTCACTGAGCACACGGGCATCGCCCCCTCGCAAGGAGTCCGCCATGAACCTCGACGCGTCACCCGCCTCGGCCCTGGAGACCCGGATCGTCGCGGCCGTCGCCGCGGGCGAGGAAGAGCTCGTGCGCCTGACCGCCGACTTGATCGGCTTCGACACCACGGCCCGCAACCCCGGCGACCCGCCGCGGGAAGAGGCGCGCCTGCAGGAATACCTCAAGGCGCGCCTCGAAGCCCTCGGCGCGGACACGGACCTTTGGGAGCCCGAGCCGACGGGGCGGGGCGATCGCTTCGTGCCGGACGACCTCGACTTCGTCGGCCGGCCGCAGCTCGCCGCCCGGCTCGCCGGATCCGGCGGCGGCCGCAGCCTGCTCCTCAACGGGCACATCGACGCCGTCTCGCACGAACCCGTCTCACAGTGGTCCAGCCACCCGCTCAAGGCGGAGATCCGCGACGGCGAGCTCTACGGCCGCGGCGCCTGCGACATGAAGGGCGGCATCGCCGGGATGCTGCACGCGGTCGAGACCCTGAACAGACTGGGCGTTCGCCTCGGAGGCGACGTGGTCTGGTGCACCAATACCGACGAGGAGTCGAGCGGCGCCGGTTCGTACGCCTGTGTCCGGCATGGGGTCAAGGCTGATGCCGGCCTGTGCGCGGAGCCGACCGGCTTCGACGTGTGGCTCGCCTGCCGCGGGGGAGTGAACCCGCACATCACCATCGAGGGAAGGCCCGGTCACTCCGAGGTGACGCACCCGCACTGGCAGGCCGGCGGTCCCGTGAACGCCATCGAGCGCTACGGCCTCGTCCTCGATGCGATCCGCACCATCCGCGAGGACTGGCGCACGCGGCCCGACCACCTGCATCCGTACCTGTCGCCGCCGGACATCCTCACCACGGTCATCCGCGGGGGCGAGTGGATGGTCACCTACCCGTCGTCGTGCGAGATCACCTTGTCGGTGCAGTACCTGCCCGGCAGCGTCGATGCCGACGGCACCGGGCAGGCCGTCTTCGACGAGGTCGAGCGGCGCGTCAACGCCGTCGCGGCCAGCGACTCATGGCTGGCCGAGCACCCGCTGCGCTGGGACTGGCCCTGCGACATCGTGCCGGCTGAGGTGCCGGACGACCACCCGGTGATCTCCCTGGCGCTCGACGCCGCGACTGCGGTCGGCCGGACCGGGGTGGCGACCGGGATGGACTCGTGGCACGACGCCGCGGTCTACACGCGACGCGCGCAGACGCCGACGGTCTCCTTCGGCCCGGGCGACCTCATGAAGGCGCACACCATCGACGAGTCGGTGCCCGTCAGAGACCTCGTCGACTTCTCCGCCGCGGTCGCGCTGGCGCTCGTGCGCTGGTGCGGGGTAGCCGGAACGGAGTGACGCCGGCCGCTCAGCCCACCTGGATCGAGCGCTTGGACAGGCCGAGCCAGTAGCCGCCGATGGGCGTCGCCACCTCGGCATCACCGCCGGCGGCGCCGAGGGTCACGAACAGCGGCACGAAGTGGTCGGCCGTCGGGTGGGCGTAGCGCGCCGACGGCACGCCGCGATACCCGGCGAGGCCGTCCATGTCGCGGCGCGCCAGCGCCTCCGCCGCCCACTGGTCGAACTCGCTCGACCAGGCCGGCGGCTCCGCGTCGGTGCGGAACTCGCGCAGGAAGGGCAGGCCGTGCGTCATGAAGCCGCTGCCCATCACGAGGATCCCCTCGTCACGCAGCGGCCCCAATGCGGCGCCGACCTCGAGGAGCTTCCACGGGTCGAGCGACGGGAGCGAGAGCTGCACCACCGGCACGTCCGCGTCCGGATACATGACCAGAAGCGGCACGTAGGCGCCGTGGTCGAGGCCGCGATCCGGCCGCTCGGCCACCGGCCCGAGGGGCTCGAGCAGGGACCGGACCCTGACCGCGAGGTCCGGCGCGCCCGGCGCTTCGTAGACGGCGCGGTAGTACCGCTCGGGGAAGCCGTAGAAGTCGTAGATGAGCGGCGTGCCGCCACGCGTGGCGCCGAGCGTGGGCGGCGCCGCTTCCCAGTGCGCGGACACGACGAGGATGGCGCGCGGGCGAGGCAGGGCGCGCGCCCACGCCGCCAGTTGAGCCACCCAGAGCGTGTCGTCCACGAGCGGCGGCGCTCCGTGCCCGAGGTAGATCGCCGGCATGCGGCCTGCGGCCGTGCCGGCCGTCACGATGTTCGTGACGGTCTCGGCCGCGGCCGCCAGTTCTGCGTCGTCAGGTGTCACTGCCGGAGGCAGGAAGGCGTCGTCCATCGGGTGACCTCATCGTTCTGGATAGGTGGTCGTGTCGGATGGTTCGTCGTGTGGCGAAAAGCGTCGCCCTCAGGAGGCGGGGTCGTCCTGCGCCAGGATCCGCTCGAGCGTCGCCCGCGCCGCCGCCGCTTCGTCCGCGGCGATGCGCGCGCCGATCAGCCGCTCCAGACCGCTCTCGAGCAGCGGCGCGGCCTCGGCCAGCACGCCGCGCCCGGCCTCCGTCAGCAGCGCGGACACGCCGCGCCGGTCTTCCTCGCAAGGGCACCGCTCGACCAGACCGCGCTGCTCGAGCCCGTCGACCAGGCGAGTGACGGCCGTGCGGTTCACGAGCAGAGACTCGCCGATCTCGCTCATGCGCAGCTTCCCGTCGGCGGCCCAGGAAAGGTTCAGCAGCACGTCCACCTCGGGCAGGGAGAGGCCGAACCGCGCCTGGGTGTCGGCGTCGAGCGCCGCCTGCAGTGTCTTGCTGGTCTTGACCACCGAGGCGAACAGGCTGACCAGATCGGGGCGCGATATGAACGTCGGCGAGCTCATGGCAGGAGTTGTACCCAAGTTTCAGATGAAACTATCTCGGAGGGGACCACCCCCGCCTGCGACCGCCGGGTCGCAGGCTGCATCTTCGCTCTCGCGCCGAGCGCGCGCGAGCGTGTTCGAACCCTTGACAGCGAGCCTCCACTCTTACTAAATGGCTGACAAGGAACGCGTCCGGGGGACGCTTCGTCTAACAGGGGGTGTCATCGTGGCAGACCAGCCGTCCGCTCCACCGCCGGCGCAAGAGCTCGATCAAGACGCCAAAGACCTGCACGCGCTCGGCTACGCGCAGGAGCTCGACCGAAGCATGAGCAAGTTCTCCAACTTCGCGATCTCCTTCACGATCATCTCCATCCTGTCGGGCTGCCTCACGCTGTACGGCTTCGGCCTGCAGCACGGTGGCCCGCCGGTCATGCTCTGGGGCTGGCTCCTGGTGGGCGCCCTCGTGATCTTCGCCGGCATGTCGATGGCGGAGATCTGCTCGGCCTACCCGACTGCCGGCGGCTTGTACTACTGGGCGGCCAAGCTGGCGCCCGGCGAGAGCGGCCCGATCTGGTCGTGGTTCACCGGCTGGTTCAACCTGCTGGGCCAGGTCGCCGTGACGGCCGGTATCTCGTTCGGCTGCGCGTTCTCGATCTCGGCCTTCCTCGCGTACCTCACCAACAACGCCTACTGGCTGTCGCCCGGCCATACCATCGCCATTCTGGCGGTCGTCCTCTTCAGCCAGGGCCTGCTGAACACGTTCGGCATCAAGCTCGTGTCCGTCCTCAACGACGTCTCGGTCTGGTGGCACCTCATCGGCGTTGCGATCATCTTCATCCTGCTGTTCTGGGCGCCGTCCTCGCACTCGCATCAGACCGTCGGCTTCCTGTTCGGAAGTGAGGGCTGGAACGCGTTCGCCGGTCTCTCGGGCTTCTCGATCCCGCTCTACATCTTCCTCGTCGGCCTGCTCAACGCGCAGTACACCTTCACTGGGTACGACGCCTCGGCCCACGTGTCGGAGGAGACGATGCAGGCGCGCATCTCGGCGCCGAAGGGCATCGTCAACTCGATCTGGATCTCGCTGATCGCCGGATTCATCCTGCTCGTGGCCGTGAGCTTCGCCATCCCGCACACATTCCCGATCACCATCGAGGGCTCGGTGTACAAGAGCTACTCGGACATCGCCTTCGCCGTCGTACCTTGGGCGACCATCTTCGAGTACGCCGCCGGCCGCACCCTCGGCCTCATGCTCATCCTGGTCGTGATCGGGGCGCAGTACTTCTGCGGTATGTCGTCGGTGACCGCGAACTCGCGCATGATCTATGCGTTCTCGCGCGACGGCGCCGTGCCGTTCTCCAATTACTGGCACCACGTCAACAAGAAGAGCCGCGTCCCCGTGCACTCGGCCTGGTTCGGCGCCGTCGGGGCGTTCATCCTCTCGAGCCCCTACATGATCAACTATGCGGCCTATGCCGCCGTCACTTCCATCGCGGTCATCGGCCTCTACATCGCCTACCTCACGCCGGTGTTCCTGCGCCGCATCAACGGCAAGGCGTTCACGCCCGGCCCATGGAAGCTCGGCAGCTACGGCCCCGTGATCGGCTGGATCGCCATCGTGTGGGTCGTGTTCATCGTCGTCATGTTCATGCTGCCGCAGTACAACACGGCGGTGCCGTGGTCTGCCGACTTCAACTACAAGGCCTTCAACTACGCACCGATCGCGGTTCTCGCCGTCATCGGCTTCGCCGGCATCTGGTGGGCGGTCTCGGCGCGCAAGTGGTTCAAGGGCCCGAAGGTCCAGGGTTCTGCAGAGGAACTGGCCGCCATCGAGGCCGACCTCAACATCATCTGATCACACGACGGGCTCGCGGCCTCGGCCGCAAGCACGAAACGGGGCGGGGAGCAAGGCTCCCCGCCCCGTTTTCTTTGCCCGCACAGCCGCCGCCGGACATCAGCGGCGCCGGCTGGTCAGGCGGCGACTGCAGGGCGCTCGTCCCCGCCGGCCTCGAAGTACGCGGCGACGATGAGCGCGATCGTGAACGGCGTGGCGAGCAGCGCCAGCCAGCCGTTGGCGATCGAGCCGATGATGATGGTGATGATGACCAGGGCGAGGTGCTGCCAGAAGCCGCGCTCGAGCACCATGTCCTTGCTGGCCTTCATGGCTTCGCCGAGACCCATGCGGCGGTCGACCATGAGCGGGAAGACGTAGAGCCAGATCGTCGCCAGCAGCACGCCGCCCACGATCGTGATCGACGCGAGGCCGATCAGAACGATGAGCACGAGCGCGGCGGCGAAGAACGACCAGAAGCGGTCCATTTGGCCGAACACGTCGCCGACCTCGGCCGGCTTCCCGTCCCTGACGCGGTGCGCGACCATGCCGTACAGGCCGGCGAACAGCGGTCCGACGAGAATGCCGAGCGTGAGCACGCTGAGCACGGCGGCGACGATGCCGCCGACGAGCAGCGCGCCGATGTCCTTGACGAACAGATCCCAGCCGCGCTTGAAGACCTGGCCGATGTCCAGGCCGGCCTGCGGGGCGCTCTGCGTGACGACGATGGTACTCATTGCTCCTCCTCGGATGCGGTTGGCTCACTGGAGCAAGCCTAGCCACGCGACCCCGCCGGGTCGTCTCCCCGGCGCAGCAACATGGGTCAACTCCAGGGGCATCTTCGCTCGATGCGCAGCCCCCCGGCAGGGGTAGGGCGCACACCGGGCGGGAGAGCGGCGTGGCCGGGCAGTACGGGCCCACGATGCCGGACGGGCGTCGCCGCGACACGGCGCGAGCACGGTTTGGCGAGTAACGATTAGCGTGCTAACATTCCCTCGCTCGTCGTTCCGCCCGTCTCTCGCGAGGAATGCGTTGGTCAAGGCCGCCCCCGAGTTCAAGATGACCGTGCCCGATCTCCAGGGCGTCGACGACCTGTCTGCGCACGTCTTCCGCGCCTTCCTCGGGACGGCCCGCATGCACATGCAGTTGATGATGCGCACGATGGCCGAGACCGGCACGCACCCCGGCCAGGCGATGTGCCTGCGGCTGCTCACGGTCAACGACGGTATCTCCCAGCGGGACCTGGCGGACATGCTCCACGTTGCCCGCCCTACCGTGACCAGGATGCTGCAGGGCATGGAGAAGGCGGGCCTCGTCGAGCGCCGCGCGGACGAAGCCGATCAGCGGCTCACGCGCGTGTTCCTCACCGGCGCCGGCCGCGCCGCGGAGAAGCAGATGGGCGTCACCGCGGCCGAGTACGTCAACGCCACCATCGCGACGCTGCCCGAGGACGACCGGCGCGAGCTCGCGCGCCTCCTCGACGAGCTCGGCGCCTGCATCACCGCAGCCTCGGAGAAGCAGCAGGAGGCGCGCCAGTGATCCGCCTGCTGCGCATGGGCCTGCGCCCCTACCGGCTGTCCATCGTCTTCGTCGTCTTCCTCGTCCTCGTGCAGGTGATCGCCAACCTCTACCTGCCGACGCTCAACGCCGACATCATCAACAACGGCGTCGTCACCGGCGACACGGCCTACATCCTCAAGATCGGCGCCATCATGCTCGGCGTCACGCTCATCTATGTGATCGCCGCCATCGCCTCCGTCTACCTGGGCTCCAGGACCTCCATGGGAATGGGCCGCGACACGCGCAGCGCCCTCTTCCGCCGCGTGCAGGGCTTCTCTCAGGCCGAGATCAACCGCTTCGGCGCGCCGTCGCTCATCACCCGCACCACCAACGACGTGCAGCAGGTGCAGATGGTGACGCTCATGATGCTCAACGTTGTACTCCAGGCTCCGATGATGGCCATCGGCGGCGTCATCATGGCCTTGCGCCTGGACGTGCCGCTCTCCGCCGTCATCCTCGTGGCCATCCCCGTCATGGGCGTCTTCATCGGCCTGATGATCCGCAAGGCCATGCCTCTGTTCATGTCGATGCAGAAGAAGATCGACCGCATCAACCAGGTGACGCGCGAGTTCCTGAGCGGCGTGCGCGTCATCCGCGCCTTCGACCGCACCGACTACGAGTTCGAGCGCTTCGACGCGGCCAACATGGACCTCACGACCACCACCCTCAACGTCGGGCGGCTGTTCGCGATGCGCGCCGCAGTGTCGGCGGGACGCATCATGGAGGTGCTCGACACCGAGCCGACCATCGTCGACCCGGAGACGCCGGCCGCCGACGTGCCGGTCACCGGGACGGTCGAGTTCCGCGACGTCGAGTTCCGGTACCCCGGCGCCGAGGAGCCGGTGCTCAGCGGCATCAGCTTCACGGCGCGCCCGGGCGAGACCACGGCCATCGTCGGCAGCACCGGCAGCGGCAAGACGACGCTGATCAGCCTCATCCCCCGGTTCTACGAGGTCACGGGCGGCACCGTGCTCGTCGACGGCGTGAACGTCCGCGACATGGCTCTGCAGGACCTGTGGCACAGGATCGGCCTCGTGCCGCAGCAGTCCTTCCTGTTCAGCGGCAGCGTGGCGGACAACCTGCGCCAGGGTGACCAGGAGGCCGCCGACGAGCAGCTGTGGCACTACCTCGAGATCGCCCAGGGGCGCGAGTTCGTCGACGAGATGCCCGACAAGCTCGAGACGCACGTCGCCCAGGGCGGCGCCAGCGTCTCCGGCGGCCAGCGCCAGCGCCTGGCCATAGCCCGTGCGCTGGCCAAGCAGGCCAGTATCCAGATCTACGACGACAGCTTCTCGGCGCTCGACTTCACCACGGACGCCAAGCTGCGCGCGGCGCTGCACAAGCACACGGCCGACGCCACCGTGATCATCGTCGCCCAGCGCGTCGGTACCATCATGCACGCCGACCAGATCATCGTGCTGGACGACGACGGCACAATCGCCGGCATAGGCACGCACGCCGAGCTGCTCGAGAGCAGCGAGACCTACCGCGAGATCGTCACCTCGCAGCTCGGCGTGGAGGGAGCCGCATGAGCACGCCGCAGGGCAACGGCAAGCCCCCGGCTGGAGCTCCCGCCGGCGCTCCGGCGGGCACTCCCGCAGGCGCTCCCGCGCGGCCGCGCGGCCCCGGCGGCCCGGGCCCTGGCGGCCCGGCCGGCCACGCGCTGGTCACGCCGACCGCGAGGGCCAAGGATTTCCGCGGCACCATGCGCCGGCTCGCCGGCGAGCTCCGGCCGGAGCGCACGCTGCTCATCATCATCATCGTGCTCGCCGTGGCCGGCGTTGGCTTCGCCGTCGTCGGCCCCAAGATCCTGGGCCACGCGACCAACATCCTCTTCGAGGGCGTGGTCAACAAGCAGATCCCCGCCGGCGTGACCAAGCAGCAGGCGATCGCCGGCCTGCGCGGCAAGGGCCAGAACCGCATCGCCGACATGCTGCAGAACATGACGCTGGACCCGGGGCACGGCTTCGACTTCAACGCCCTGGCCCGTACGCTGGCGCTGGTCGCCCTCGTCTACCTGCTGAGCGCGCTGTTCTCGTGGCTGCAGGCGTACCTCATGGCCGGCGTCGCGCAGCGCACCATCTACCGATTGCGGCGCCAGGCGGACGAGAAGCTGGCGCGACTGCCGCTCAGGTACTTCGACGACCACCCGCGCGGCGACGTGCTCAGCCGCATGACCAACGACATCGACAACATCTCGCAGTCGCTGCAGCAGAGCGCGACGCAGATCATCACCTCGGTGCTGACCATCATCGGGGTGCTCATCATGATGCTCACCATCAGCTGGCTGCTGTCGCTCATCTCGGTGCTGGTCATACCGATCTCGGTGGTCGTGACCATGTTGATCGCCAAGCGCTCGCAGAAGCAGTTCACCGCGCAGTGGGAGACCACCGGCGACCTCAATGGCCACGTGGAGGAGATGTTCACCGGCCACAACGTGGTCAAGGTCTTCGGCCGCCAGCAGCGGGCCATCGACGAGTTCGACAAGCAGAACGAAGAGCTCTACCAGGCGAGCTTCAAGGCGCAGTTCATCTCCGGGATCATCATGCCGGTCATGAACTTCGTCATGAACCTCAACTACGTGGCCATCGCCGTCATCGGCGGCATCATGGTCGCCACCGGCCGCATCTCCCTCGGCGACGTACAGGCGTTCATCCAGTACTCGCGCCAGTTCACGATGCCGATCACCCAGGTCGCCAGCATCATGAACGTGCTGCAGAGCACGGCCGCGTCGGCAGAGCGGATCTTCGAGCTGCTAGACGAGCCCGAAGAAGAGCCCGACGCGGCCGGGTGCGTGGTGTTCGAGCACACGCGCGGCCACATCGAGCTCGAGGACGTGTCGTTCCGCTACCTGCCCGACACGCCCCTCATCACCGGCCTCACGCTCGACGTGAAGCCGGGTGAGACGGTCGCAATCGTCGGGCCGACCGGCGCCGGCAAGACGACTCTCGTGAATCTCCTGCTGCGCTTCTACGACATCGACCAGGGCCGTATCCTCGTCGACGGCGTCGAGTCCAGGGAGATCAGCCGCAGTGACCTGCGCCGCCTCTTCGGGATGGTCCTGCAGGAGACCTGGCTGTTCAGCGGCACCATCCGCGAGAACATCGCCTACGGGCGTGAGGGCGCGACCGAGGACGAGATCCGGGCGGCCGCCAAGGCGGCGCGCGTGGACCACTTCGTGCGCGCGCTCCCCGAGGGCTACGACACGCACCTCGACGACGAGGCCACCAACGTCTCCCAGGGCGAGCGCCAGCTGCTCACCATCGCCCGGGCGCTCCTCGCCGACCCCGACATCCTCATCCTCGACGAGGCGACGAGCTCGGTGGACACGCGTACCGAGGTGCTGATCCAGCAGGCGATGGCGGAGCTCATGAAGGACCGCACCAGCTTCGTCATCGCCCACCGGCTCTCGACCATCCGCGGCGCCGATATCATCCTCGTGATGGACAAGGGTGCCATCATCGAACAGGGTTCGCACCAGGAACTCATGGAGGCGCGCGGCTTCTACTACGAGCTGTACGCGAGCCAGTTCGAGGAGGCGCTCGACGAAGCGTCGTGAGGCGCGGATCGAGGCGTGAGGAGCAGCCGCGAGGGGGGATGGTCGGGTGGAACGGCTCAGAGCCGCGCTGCTGAGTGAGACCGAACGGACCTTCGTCCACGAGCGGACGCTCTGGGTGCTCGAGCACGTCGGCGTCTCGGTCCCTTGCGCGAGAGCCCTCGACCTGCTGGCCGAGGGCGGCGCCGTCGTCGACCGCGACAACCACCTGGCCCGGCTGCCGCAGGCGCTCGTCGAGCACTGCCTCGGTACGGCTCCACGCCGGGTGCTGCTGGCCGCCCGCGACTCGTCGCACGACATCCACCTCGGAGCCGGCGGCCGGCTCGTCTGCTGCGCCGACGGCGAGGGGACGCTCGTCGCCGACGACGCCACCGGCATCGTGCGCGACGCGACCGTAGACGACATGCGCGACGCCTGCCGGCTGTACGACGCCCTGCCGGAGGTCGACTTCGTCTGGACCTCGCTGGCGGCGCCGACGCTCGATCCCCTCACGGCGCCGCTGCTCGTCGACGCGATAGCGCTGCGCGAGTCCTCCAAGCACCTGCAGAGCGTCTCGCCAAAGACCCCGGCCATGGTGCCGACCCTGGTGGCGATGCTCGAAGCGGCCGCGGGCCACTCGCTCTTCGAGCGCCCGATCTACTCCTTCCTGCACTGCACTGTGGCTCCGCTGCAGCACGATCCCGCGGTGACGGAGTCGAGCCTCGATCTCGTCGCCCGGGGCGCCACCATCTGTCTCACGTCGATGCCCCAGATGGGCTCGACCGCGCCGCTCAGCGTCATCGGCACGTCGATCATCACGCTGGCCGAGCTGCTCTCGGGTGTCGTGCTCTTCCAGCTGGCGCGCCCGGGCGCCCAGCTCGTCGTCGAGCCGATGCCCGGCGCCACCGACATGCGCAGCGGGCAGTACCTCGGCGGCGCGCCGGAAGTGGCGCTCGCCAACCTCGTGTGCGTCGAGATGTGCCGCTCCTGGGGCCTGCCGACGATAGGCAGCGGCAGCACGAACGACGCGAAGGGCGCGAACTACCAGGCGGGCGCGGAGAGCATGCTGCTGTGGCTGTCCGTGGCGATCGCCGGAGCCGACGGCCTTGTCGCGAGCGCCTTCTTCAACGGCAGCCGCGTCTTCTCGCCGGCGAAGGCCGTCCTCGACGCCGACGCCATCGGCACGCTGCACCACGTCTTGGACGGCGTGGTCGCCAATGAACGGACCGCTCTCGTCGACGACATCGCCGCGGTCGGCCCGGGCGGTCACTTCCTCGGGCGCGACAGCACGCGGGCGGCGGCGCGGTCGGGCGAGCTCTTCGAACCGCGCGTCTTCCACCGCGGGCGTTGCGAAGGCGCCGCGGACACGACCCTCGTCGCGGAGGCGGCGGCGCGGGCGCGCGAGATCGTGGCAGAGCATCAGGTCGAGCCCCTGCCGGACGACGCCGGCATGCTGATCGAGTCGGCTATCAGGAAGTACCGCGCGTCGATGGGTTGAGGCGGAGAGCGTCCCGAACAAGTGCGAACCAGCGCCGTCCGGACCGGCGGCGGATCAGGAGGTAGCGCGTGGACAAGGAGAGCCGGGTCCCCACCCGCATGGGCGACGGAGAGCTCGTGCGCATGACGCGCAGCGAGATCCGCACGGATCTCGAGGCGGGCACGGCGGAGGCGGCGCGGCGCGCCAAGGTGCCGCCGCTGGCCGAAGACGAGCTGGACCACCTGCTCGACATCTACGCCTCGCCGGCCCGTTTCACCGGCGTCGACATCGGCACAGAGGTCGTGCTTTCGTACGACGGCTCCGGCATGAAGACCATCGCCTCGCGGCGGCAGGACCTGCAGATCTACGAGCAGTGGTTCGGCGCCGACACCGTGGAGCTGCACCACGTCGACTACTCGTTCAAGCCGGTGAAGGCGATCGTCCCGTTCGAGGCCCAGGAGATGCACGACGTGCTGCTGCGTACCGTCGCCCCCGTCCAGTACGGGGCACAGCCGAACCTGGGCCTCTACTCGCAGCCCGACGGACCGGCGCCGAACTGGGCGGAGCTCCTGCCGCTCGGCAAGATCGCCGAGGCGCGAGCGGCCCAGGAAGAAGCCGTCCCCATGGCCGTCAAGGACATGGTCTACGTCTGCCAGGCGATGTACGAGGCCGGCGCCGACGGCGTCGACTTCGACACGTCCGCCGCCGCCGGCGACGCCGACTTCCAGGCCACGCTGCTCGCCGTCGAGGAGGTCCGCCGCACGTGCCCGGACCTGGGCATCGAGGTCGGCATGTCCGGCGAGTTCGTACTCGGGATGCACGGCGAAGTCGAGTACGACGGATATCGCCTCGCCGGCCTCTGGCCGGCCGACCAGATGCGGCTGGCGGCGCAGGCCGGAGCGACCATCTTCGGCCCGGTCGTCAACGTCAACGCCGGGCGATCATGCGCCTGGAACATCGCCAAGGCGTGCACGATCGTCAAGCCGTGCACGCGGGACGCCACGATCCCCATCCACATGAACGTCGGCATGGGCGTCGGCGGCGTCTGCATGACCAAGTACCCGCCGGTGGACGCCGTCTGCCGCGCTTCCCGAGCCTGCGTCGACATCCTCAAGGTCGACGGCTTGTAGGTGGGCTCGGGTGATCCCTACGGCATGCCTTGCGCCCACACGATGGCGTCGGGGATGGGAGGCATGCGGGCCGCCGGAGATCTGGTGGGCCGCATGCAGATGACCCAGGGCAAGAGACTGCCGGAGGCCAAGGCGCACGTGGCGCAGAAGCTGGGCGTGACGCCGGCGGACCTGTCGGACCCCGTGCTCATGAACGAGATCCGCGAGCAGCTCGGTTTCGGCCGCGTCACCACGTTCGAGATCAGCCATCCGACCCAGGCGGTGGCGATCGAGTCCAAGTTCAACATCGAGGAGGTCCTCGGGGTGCCGGTCAACAGCGTGCGGCGCTTCAGGGAGCGGACCGCGAGGGGAGGTCGTTCGACTTGATACGCAACCAGCACGCCGGCAGACGCACGAGCGGCGGGTTCAGCCTCAACGTGTTCACCCCGGACGAGCTCGAGGAGATCCACCTGGCGACGCTCGAGGTCCTCGAGCGCGCCGGGATCTACTGCGACGATCCGCAGGCGCTCGACATCTTCGCCGACGGCGGATGCCAGGTCGATCGCGAGACCGGGATGGTCAGGTTCCCGGGCCACGTCGTCGAAGACGCCATCGCCTCCGCCCCCTCGAGCTTCGTCGGCTGCGGACGCGAGGAGGCCTACGACATCGTCTTCGAGCCCGGCCGCGTGGGGTTCACGACCTTCGGCGAGGGGCTCATGGTCGTCGATCCCGAGAGCGGGGAGCTGCGCCAGTCCACCAGGCAGGACGTGGCCGACACGGCGCGCCTCACCGACTACCTCGACGGGATCGACGCCTACGAGGTCGCCGTCGGCGCCTCCGATGTGCCGCCGGCGATGGCCGAGATCGAGAACTACGCCGCCGCCGTGGGCAGTTGCCGCAAGCACATCTGCGCCTGCCCCATCGGGGGCTGGGAGACGCGCCGGGTGATCGAGATCGCGGCCGCCGTCGCCGGCGGCCGCGACGCCCTGCGGGAGCGGCCGCTCGTCACGCTCGGCATGTGCCCGGTCAGCCCGCTGAAGCTACCGAAGGAGTGCAGCGAGGTGATCATCGAGGCGGCGCGCGCCGGCCTGCCCGCCAACATCCTCTCGATGGCGATGGCGGGCGCTTCGGCGCCCATCACACTCGCGGGCACGCTCGTCACCCACAACGCCGAGGTGCTCTCGGGCATCGTGCTCTCCCAGCTCACCGAGCGCGGCGCCAAGGTGTTCTACGGCAGCTCGACGACGGCGATGGACCTGCGGCTCGCCGCCGCTTCGGTCGGCTCGCCGGAGTGCGCCATGATCAACGCCGGCGTAGCGTGCCTGGCGCGGCAGTACCGCCTGCCGAGCTATGTCGCCGGTGCGTAGGGGGATTCCAAGCTCAGTGACGCCCAGACCGGTCACGAACACACGTTGACGGCTCTGCTTCCAGCGCTGGCAGGGGCCAGCCTGATCTACGGAGCCGGGATGATCGAGTCGGGAGTCACGTTCGATTGCGCGCAGCTCGTCATGGACGCCGAGATCGCGCGCATGGTCAAGCGCACGGTGATGGGCATCCCCGTGAGCGACGAGGACCTGGCGGTCGACGACATCGTCGCCGTCGGGTCGTTCGGCGACTTCCTGAGCCTGGACGCGACCCTCAGGCACATGCGCGACCACAGCCAGCCGGAGCTGGTGGACCGGCGCGTCCGGGAGGACTGGACGAGCGCCGGGTCCACCGACATGTACGCGCGGGCGCGAACCAGGGCTCTGAAGATCCTCGCCGAGCACCACCCGGCGCCGCTGCCGGACGAGGTGGCGGCGCAGATCGCGCGCATCCTCGCCGGAGCAGAGAAAGAGCTCGCCGCCGACTGAGCTAGACTGTGGCGGGGGCAATGCGGCGGCACGCCGTGCACCGAAGCCACGCGAACGGAGGGGGACATGTCAAAGGATCATTCCACCCGTGTACGAGGGACGGAGGACCTTCGCGTGGCTGGACCGCGGGGCGGCCGGGCGCGACTCCCGCTCGTCGTCGTGGCCGCGCTCGTCGTCCTGGCGCTGCTCGCGCCCGCCGCCGCGTGGGCCTCGAGCTCACCGTCGCCCGCGGCGTCGCCGCTCACCTACCGCATCGGCCTGCAGAGCGACGTCGACAACATGAACCCCTTCAGGACCTACAACACCATCCCCTGGGAGTGCTTCCGCGTCGGCTACAACTTCCTCACCTGGTACGACGCCGACTACAAGCCGGTGCCCGACCTCGCCGACCCGGTGCCCACCGTCGCGAACGGCGGTATCACCGATGGCGGCCGCGTCTGGACCTTCCATATCCGCCCCAACGTCAAGTGGAGCGACGGCGTGCCGCTCACGGCGCGCGACGTCGCCTACACCTACAATCGCATCCTGCGCACGCAGAACGGGTTCTACATCGGCTATTTCACCGGCGTGACCAAGGTCGAGGCACCCGACGACAGCACCGTGGTCATCACATCGAGCAAGCCCAACGCGGTGATGACCGCCCTCTACGTCCCGATCCTCCCCGAGCACGTCTGGAGCAAGGTCCCGGACAAGCAGCTCGACTCCTACGTGAACGTGCCGATGGTCTCGAGTGGCCCGTTCCAGGTCACCGAGTCCAAGATCGGCAAGTACGTGAAGATGGAGCGTAACCCGTACTACAAGGACGGCTTCGGCAAGGAACCGGCCGTCGACCAGGTGCTCTTCGAGATCTACCAGACGCAGGACGCTGTGATCGCCGACTACAAGGCCGGAGCCCTGGACGCCGCCATCGAGCTTGATGCCGGCTTCGCCCGCAACCTGCAGGGCGTCCCCGGATCGACGTCGGTGGCGTCGCCGGCCATCGGCTTCCACGAGCTCGGCTTCAACTGCTACAAGAGCCCCAAGAGCAAGGGCAATCCGCTTCTGCTCGACGTGCGTATCCGCCAGGCGATCAACTGGGCGCTCGACAAGAAGGCGATCGCCGCGACCGCCATGGACAACCTCGCCACGCCCGGCACCTCACTGCTCTCGCCGGTCCAGGGCTTCTTCCGCTGGGACGTGCCTCAGGCGGAGCAGTACACCTACGACCCCGCCAAGGCCAAGCAGATCCTCGACGACGCCGGCTACAAGGCGGGTGCCGACGGCGTGCGCGTGGCGCCCAACGGCAAGCCGCTCAAGTTCCGCCTCGCCGCTTTCACCGCGTACCCGATGGACATCACCGCCGTCAAGAAGATCAGCAGCTATCTCAAGGACGTCGGCATCGCGACCACCGTCCAGGTGATGGACGAGAACGCGTTCACCACGGCCAACTACGACAATGCCGACGACGACCTCTACATCTGGAACTGGAACGCCGACATCGACCCAGGCTACATCCTGAGCGTGTTCACCACCGGGCAGATCCTCAACGGCAGCGACTCCGAATACTCGAACCCCGAGTACGACAACCTCTACGCGCAGCAGGCGCAGCAGGTCGATCCCGCCCAGCGCCGGCAGACCATCATCGAGATGCAGAAGATCCTCTACCGCGACTCGCCCTACTCGATCCTCTGGTACAACGTCAACGTGCAGGCCTTCCGCACCGACAAATGGACGGGCTACAGCTCGGTGCCGCCGGGCGGACAGGGCGCCGCCTTCCGCAACATGCTGCGCACCTCCTACGTCGACCTGAAGCCCAAGGCGGTGGCAACTGCCACGTCCGGCGGGAGCAGCACGACCACGATCGTCATCATCGTGGTGGCGGCGATCGTGGTGATCGCGATCGTCGCCGTCATCGTCGTGCGGCGGCGATCGCGGACGGTCGAGACCGAGTAGCGGGCTGGTCGGCCGGGCGGCCCGCGGGCCGCCCGGCCGACCACATCCGGCTCTACTCCCCGGCGCCCTCGCCGGTCCAGCGCCGCAGCCACCACGCCGCCGAGCGGTTCATCTCCACGCTGAACTCGGCGGTGAACTTGCGCTCGTAGACGTCCTGCGCGGTGTTGGCGATGCCCTCGCGATAGCCGCGCGGCGCGTGCAGGCGGTCCAGTTCGTCCGAGATCTCGCGCAGCGCCACCTCGTCCAGACGCCGGTACGCGTCGCGCTGGACCATGTGCTTCTCGTAGTGCGGCGTCGGCCGGCCCTGCACCTTGGGCCGGCCGAAGCAGAGCATCGCGACCGGCACGGCGTACCGCGGCAGCCGCAGGAGCTCCGCGACCGCCTCGCCGTTCTCGAGGACGTCGCCGATGTAGCAAGAGCCGATGCCCAGCGACTCGGCGGCGAGCACCGCGGTCTGCGCGGCGATCAGCGCGTCGGAACACGCCATCAGGAAGTCGCCGAGGCCGGGCGTCACTCCCTGAGGCACGCCCGGCAACGTGTCCACGCCTGCGACGCCGAAGAGGTCCATCCACTTCTGCCAGTCGGCGAGGAAGACGAGCACCCAGGGCGCCCTGGCGATGAACGGCTGGTGGTCGCAGAGGACGGCGAGCCTGTCCTTGAGCGCCTGGTCGGCGATCTCGAGGATCGAGTACAGCATCTGGTTGCCGGCGGTGGGAGCCCGCATCGCCGCGTGGAGCACCGCCGCCTTCTCGTCGTCCGCCGGCGGTGCGGGATCGTAGGCGCGCGTCGAGCGGCGCGCCTCGATGAGCTCGAGCGTGGGGTTCACGGCTTCCTCCGGAGGTCAGAATGCGACGAGGTGACGCGCGGGAAGCGGAGTGCGGCGGGGCGACCCGAGGGCGAAGCGGCGGAGCCGACCGGGGAGGTCAGCGGCGCCGGCGGCGCAAGAGGACGGCGCCGAGCAACCCAACGGCTGCCACACCGCCGACGATGGGTGCGACGCGCTTCACCTTCGCAACGCGCTCGTTGAGGTTGTCGCGCACCCCGTCGGCGGCTTCGGAGAGATCGGCGGCCAGCGCGTCGAACGACTTCTCGAGGGCTTCGCGCTCGGCGGCGATGTCCTTGACGATCACGTCCGGGCTGCGAGCGGGGGTCTTGGGGGCGGGCTCGGCCATCAGTCCTTCGCCTCTTCGGTCTCGGGCGGCGTCTCCGCGGCGGGTGGAGCCGGTGTCGCCGGCGCGGCAGGTGAAGTCGGAGCCTCCGCGGCGGGCGGCGTCTGCACCACGGGCTCGTCCGGCGTCGCCGGCGGGGTGGACGCCGGCGGGACGGGTGCCGGCGCACCCGGCCACTTGGCCTCGGCGACCTTGGCGTCTGCCGCGAGTTGCTCGGCTGGGGTGAGCGGCTTCGGCTTGGGCTTCACGCGCTGGGCCGTGTCGCGCAGGCCCGTCTTGAACGTATCGGCTGTCGCCTTGGCCTCGGCGATCGCGCGCTCCGGCGCCGGCGACTTGGCCTTGCGCAGGCTGCCGCGGCCGGCAAGGAGCAGGATGGCGATGATGAGGAAGAGTGCCACAGTCACGATGAGCATGGAGAGCCACAGCGGCAGCGCCAGATGGATGGCCACCACGATCGTAGCGAGAGCGAAGCCGAGCGCGTAGAGCGCCAGCAGCCCGGCGACGACAAACATCGCTATCGCCGCGCCGTACTTCTGGCCCTTGGCCTTGAGCTCGGCCCTGAGCAGCTCGAGGTTGAGCTGGACCAGACGTTGCCCGCGCGCGCGGACGTCTGTCAAGGACACGTTGATACGTTCACGGATTCCCACGGCCGAAGACTACCACTTCGTCAACACTTGCTAACTCGGAGGCACCGTTGCAGGCTCGCCGGCGATGGTCGCGACGACCGGAAGACCGGTTCGGCCCGCCGTCTTTGCGGGTATCGACGCGGCCATGGACATCACCTCGACACTGACACTGAACAACGGCGTGGAGATGCCGCGCTTCGGGCTGGGGGTGTGGCAGGCCAAGACGGGATCGGAGGTGCGCAACGCGGTCCGCTGGGCCTTGGAGGCCGGCTACCGCCACCTGGACACGGCCCGCATCTACGGCAACGAGCGCGACGTGGGCGCGGTCCTTCGCGAGGGCATCGTGCCGCGCGAGGACGTCTTCGTCACGACCAAGCTCTGGAACGGCGACCAGGGTTACGAGACGACGAAGCAGGCGTTCGCCGCCAGCCTGCGCGACCTCGGCCTCGACCACGTGGACCTGTACCTGATGCACTGGCCGGTCGAGGGCAAGCGGCTGGAGAGCTGGCGCGCGATGGAGGAACTGCTGGCGACCGGCGGCGCGCGCGCCATCGGCGTCAGCAACTTCCTGGAGCACCACCTCGACCAACTGCTGGAGACGGCAGCAGTCGTTCCCGCGGTCAACCAGGTGGAGTTCTCGCCGTTCCTCTACCAGCGTGCCCTTCTCGAGTACTGCCGCGAGCGCGGCATCCAGCTCGAGGCGTACAGCCCGCTGACGCGCGGGCGGCGGCTCGACGACCCCACTGTGGCGGCCGTAGCCGCGCGCCACGGCACGTCGACCGCACAGGTGCTGATCCGCTGGGCCCTGCAGCACGACCTCGTGGTGATCCCGAAGTCGGTCACACGTGGGCGCGTGCTCGCCAACGCCGACGTCTTCGGCTTCGAGCTGGGCGCGGACGACATGGCCGCTCTCGACGCTCTCGACGAGGGCTCACACTTCGCCTGGGACCCGAGCGGCGCTCCCTGAGACGCGCCGGGGCAGCCCGGCAGCTCGACCGGTGTTCGCCCCATTGCCAAATTCGGACGCACTGGTATTGTCGGACTCATCCACCACAATGAGCCCAGCCCGGGGGGCGCTTGGGGAAGCGCAGGGATGGGACGATCCGTGAGAGGAGTCAGCATGAGAAGAAGTGGGGTTCGTTTTGGTGCGCTCATCGTCATCCTTCTGCTGCTTGCGCTCGCCGCCTTTGCCGGTACGGCACAGACGGCCTCCGCACAGCCCACCAAGGTGCTCGTGGTCGTGATGGACCAGATGCACCCGGAATACGCCCAGCAGTACAACATGACCAACGTCCTCTGGCTCGAGCAGCACGGTGCATGGTTCCCGAACGCCTACGTGGGCGACATGGCCTCCGAGACCGTCGTCAGCCACAACGTGATGGTCAGCGGCCTGTTCCCGAAGCACATGGGCTGGTCCGACGAAGCGCTGCGCGACACCAACAACGTGCTCGGCGGCGGCGCCAACGGCATCTACATCACCGGCGACCTGAGCTACGCGCAGTTCCAGGCGCTGATCGCCGCGGGCGACTATCCCAAGCTCGGCACCTACCTGCACGCCAAGTACCCGGGCTCCTTCGTCGCCTGCGTCGGCGAGAAGAACTACCAGGTGCGCTCCATGACCGCCGGCAGCGCCGATCTTGGCGTCTTCCTCGGCAGCGCGAAGTCCTCCACGAACGGCGGGGACCCCGCGCTCCTCAGCCTGCTGGGCGGCTCCTACCGTGGTCCGTCGATCGTAGGCACCGCGACGGCCCCCTACATCACCGCCGATCCGACCAACCGCTTCTACGTGAACTCGGACCTGGCCTACAACGACTACGGCACCAACACCATGTCGCCGGCCTGGATCTATCCTGAAGACGGCGACCGCATGATCCCGGGCAACATCACCGGTCACCTCGGTGGAGACACCTGGGTCGCCGACGCGACCATCAAGATCATGCAGAACCAGCCGAACTGGTCCGGGCTCTTCGTCAACTTCGGCGCCATCGACAAGGTCGGCCACATGTGGGGCGGCGGCCAGGTCGACACGCTGAAGAACTACCAGTGGGACCCGAACTCGATCTACAACATGGTCCACGAGCCCTTCATCGCCAAGAACGCCGACACCCAGCTCGGCCGCCTGATCGGTGAGCTCAAGGCCACCGGCCAGTACGACAACACGCTGATCGTCGTCCTCGCCGACCACGGCTCGACCGCCGCCACCAAGAACTTCTTCGGCACCAATGCCCAAGGTGCCGGCGACTACAACTGGTATCACGGCGACTCGCTCACCGACGGCAACTACTACAACGATCCGCTGCACCCGGTCGCGCCGGCCCTCAAGCCGCTCACCGACCTCCCGAACGTCACGTTCACCTACGCCTCCACCGCCATCGAGGCTTGGCTGACGGACTTCTCGATGACGCAGAAGCAGGCCGCCGCCGCAGTGATGCAGGCCCGGCCGGGCGTCATCGCCACCTACGTCAAGAACGACGCCGGGACCGCCTACACACGCACGTCGGTCAACACGTCCAGCCTGAGCAAGAGTTCGCTGGCCTGGTTCAACAAGCACGCCCAGGAACTCGTCGACACGATGGCCTGGTCCGGTTCCGCCGACGTCGTCGGTCTGCTCCAGGACCGCACCACCTACGGCGCCTTCGGCGACCACGGCGGCGCGCAGATGGACGTCCAGAGCATCCCGATGGTCTTCTACAACCCGAGCCTCAAGACGGTGAAGTACACAGCCGCCACGCGTCTCGTCGACGTCATGCCGACGATCATGCGCACGATGGGCATCGCCGAGACGAAGGCGATGGACGGCAAGGCGTACTCCCTGCAGACGAAGTGATCCACTAGCGACACCGGCACTCCGCGACGGGGGGCCGGAGCTGTGCGAACCCGGAGCGGGGCGGCCATCGGCCGCCCCGCTCTCCGTACGTGGCGGACCGGCGAACGAGGTGATCGGCGGTGTCGCGGCGAGCGCCGCCTGCAGGTTCGCCGCCGCAGGCCCCGCGATCATCGGCCCAGCGGCCAGCGCGAGGCCGGCCGGGCCAGGACCGCGAGCACGACGCAGGCGCGCGCTCTTCCGGCCTCGCCTGATGCCCTGCACCCGTTCGCGATCCCTTCCCCGAAGCGTCCCCCGCGTGAGCGGAACGGGATCCCCCTCCAACTTGCCCTTGCAGTCATCCGCCCACGGCAGACAGACTAGAGCCCTGCACGGACCGGCGCGTCACCCGCAAAGGGTGAACAAGCCGGCAGTACGCACCGGGACAGAAAGGCGCAGCGTGGACGCGAAGCCGCCCGAGCGCATCGCGAAGCCGCCTCGACGCGGCAGGTTCTTCTCTCTGCCCAGCGTCGTGGGGACGGCCGCCGGCGTGGCCGTGTTCGCCCTGACCGTGATGCCGTCGCTGCTGCCGCGGCCGTGGCTCCTGCAGGGCATCATCAGCGGCATCGCCGTCGCCGTGACCTACGGTGTCGCGGCTTTCTTGGCCTGGATCGTGCGCCGGCTGACGAAGTGGGAGCCGGCGGCGCGCACGCGACGCCTTGCCTGGCTCGTGGTCATGGTCGCCGGAGTGGCGTGGGTGATCGTGTTCGTCGCCATGGGCGCCGCCTGGCAGAACGAGGTGCGGCGGCTGGTCGGGGTCAGCGAAGTGGACTTCCTGTACGTCCTCAAGGCGGTGCCGGTCGCCGCGCTGACGGCGCTCGTCCTCGTCTGGCTGGCGCGACTCCTCCGCAGCGCGATGCACGGCGCCGGCCGGCTGTTCGGCAGGCAGGCGCCGCGGTGGCTCGCCACGACCGGAGGTATCGTCGTCGTAGCCCTGGTGGTCGTGGTCGTCTTCGTGGCCGCGTTCAAAGGCTTCGAGAAGCTCGCAAACGACATCTACAGCAAGACGAACGGCACCACCGCGAGCGGCATCACCCAGCCGCAGAGCGCCATGCGGTCGGGCAGCAGCGCCTCGCTCGTGAGCTGGCGATCACTCGGCCTGCAGGGACGGAATTTCGTGGCCCGAGGGCCGAGCCTCGACCAGCTGCGTGCGTTCAGCGGCCGGCAGCCCATGGAACCGATCCGGGTCTACGTGGGCCTGGACAGCGCGCCGACGGCGGCGGCGCGCGCTGCGCTGGCGATCAAGGAACTGGACCGCACCGGCGCCTTCTCGCGCAAGCTGCTGGTCGTCATGGGCGCCACCGGCACCGGCTGGATCGAGCCGCAGTCGGCCGACCCTCCCGAGTACATGTACAACGGCGACACCGCCGAGGTGACGATCCAGTACTCGTTCCTGCCGAGCTGGATCAGCTTCATCACCGACAAGGCGAAGGCGACCGACGCCGGCCGCGCGCTCTTCAATGCCGTGTACGCGCGCTGGAGCAGGCTGCCGCCGGCCGGCCGGCCCAGGCTCATAGCCTACGGCCTCAGCCTGGGCTCCTTCGCCGGCCAGGCGCCGTTCACCGGCGCCGCCGACTTCCGTGCGCGCACCGACGGCGGCTACTTCGCCGGCTCGCCCAACGACAGCCAGCCCTGGCGCGCGCTCGAGGACGCGCGCGACTCCGGCAGCCCCGAGTGGCAGCCCGTCTACGAGGGCGGCAGGACGATGCGCTGGGCGGCCGCGCCCAACGACCTGACGCAGTCGACGAGCACTTGGACCAGCCCGCGCGTACTGTACCTCCAGCACGGGTCGGATCCCGTCGTGTGGTGGAGCCCGAGCCTCGTGCTGAACAAGCCTGGCTGGCTGAGCGAGCCGCGCGCGCCGGACGTCTCGCCCGACACTCGCTGGTTCCCCCTCATCACCTTCCTGCAGGTCACGGTGGACCAGTTCCTGGGGACCAGCGTCGCCAACGGTCACGGTCACAACTACGGCAACATGACCGCGTATGCGTGGGCGGCGATCGCCGCCCCACCCGGCTGGACCGCCGACAAGACGCAGCAACTGCAGGCGACGGTCGACAGCTACCACATCGAATAGGCGGCATGACGATGGACAGCGAAGGCAATGGCGCCGCGCGGCATGACGCCTCGAGGCCGGGCCCCGCGCGCTGGATGGACCGTTACCCCGGCCTCGCCGAGACGGCCGCGGCGGCCGCGATCCTCTCGTACGGCTACCTCATCGTGCGCGTCATCCCGGCGCCCTGGTACGTGCCGGCCAACCTGGCGGCGGCCGGCCTCGCCGTCCTCCTCGCCCGTCGCAGCGGCGCCGGCTGGAGCGACCTGGGCCTGCGCAAGGAGGATCTCGGAAGCGGCCTGCGCTGGGGGCTGGGGGCCGTCGTCCCCATCGCCGCCGTCGTCGCCACCGGGGTGGCGCTGACGGTGACGCGCAAGTACTTCGTCGACGACAAGTTCCTGCACGAGAGCACGGCGCGCACGCTGTATGAGCTGTTCGTGCGCATCCCGCTCGGCACCGCGCTGGCCGAGGAGCTCATCTTCCGCGCGGCGCTGCTCGGCCTGTATCTGCGCCGCCACACGTTCTGGAAGGCGGCGGCGCTCAGCTCGCTCGTGTTCGGCTTCTGGCACGTCCTGCCGGCGATGGGCTCGGTGAGCAGCAACGCCGCCGGTCAGACGCTGGCGACGCCGGCGGCGCGTGCTGCCGGCGTCCTCGCCACGGTGCTGGCGACGGCCGCCGCCGGCATGGTCTTCTGCTGGCTGCGGCGGCGCTCGCGCAGTGTCGTGGCGCCGTGGATCACGCACGCCTCGCTCAACTCGCTCGGCGTGGTGGCCGGCCTCGTCGTCGCGCACTGGCTCTGAGGCGGAGGGCCGGCCGGCCAGGGACGCCGCGTGGTGTCAGTCCTCCGCGCGGCTCCGGCGCAGCGACACCAGCACCGACGCCATGACCACGACGATCGTGGCGTCGATGAGCGTCAGCAGCATGTTGATGTCGACCGCCTCATCGAAGGCGCTCTCACCGATCTGCCACGGGTTGGTGGCCCCATTGGCGATGTGGAAGTTCAGGTTCATGAACAGCGCGCCGAGCGCCGCCAGACCGACAAGCGAGACCAGCGTCATGCGCGCGCCGTGCGACAGCCTGCCCCAGCGCGCCAGCCAGACGATCGCCGCGGCGATGAGCACGACGCCGATGAAGATCTCGCCGGCGATGATGAAGTACGCGAACGTACTCGCGTGCGGGATGACCACGCTGTGCGCGAACGACGAATACCAGCCGGGCGCCGCCTTCACACGCTCCGTCAGATCGGCGCCGAGCCCAGCGACGAACCCGCCGCGCACGAGCTTGGCGATGACGCTCCAAAAGAACTCGAACCCCACGACGATCTGGACGACGAGCAGGCCCTTCATGAACGGCCCGCTCCACCAGGCCCTCTCGCCGGCGGCCTCGGTGACGGCCGTGCCCGCAGTGCCTGACGCAGTGATGCTGGACACGCCCCGCTCCCTTCACCGGCATGAGTCTATCCCCACACGGTGTATCGACCCTGGGGCATGGGACTAAACGTCGGCGAACGCAGTAAGGATGAGCGAGAGAAGAGGAAGGCGGCGCGAGCGTGGGAAATCGGCCCCAGCGAAGAGCGGCGGCTCGAGGCGAGGCCGCGTCGCGGCCGGGCGAGAGGCGTCAGACCTGCCCGGCCCGCCTGCGGCCGCCGGGCCCAGTGCCCACCGTGCGGCCGATGGTCTCGATGCGCCCCGAGAGGCAGCCGCGGCACATCTCGGCGGTCTCGTTGACGCACGCCTTGTCCGGGTAGATCTCGTACTTCTCGCGGTACTCGGGCGGCGTGAGATTGGGCATCACGATGTTGGCGCCGCGCTGAAGGCCCAGTTCGCGGCCGTCGACCTTGTTGATCGTCGCCAGCGCCGTGGTGCTGGGGATGTTGGACTCCGGGCACACGAGGCGCGTGAGCGCGACGGCCTTGTACACGGTGAGCTCGTCGCTCGGGATCTGCTCGTCCTCAGGCACTGGCCGGGACCAGGTGTGGTCGCCGAGCGGCGTGACGGGATGGGCGATGTACGGACCGATGCCGATCATGTCGAGGTCGAGGCCGCGGAACGTGTCGATGTCGGCCGCCACGCTCTCGTAGGTCTGGCCGGGGATGCCGATCATCACGCCGCTCCCCGGCTCGTAGCCGAGCTCGCGGAGCTTGGCGAGGATGCGGAAGCGGTCGGAGACGCGCCCCGGCAGGTCCGGGTGGATGAGCCGGTAGAGCTCCTCGTCGGAGGTCTCGAAGCGCAGCAGGTAGCGGTCGGCGCCCGCCTCGCGCCAGACGGCGAGGTCCTCGTCCGGCCGCTCGCCGAGGCTCAGCGTCACCGCGAGGCCGGTCTCGGCCTTGATTCGCCGGACGATGCCGGCGATCCACTCGGTCTTGAGGCCATAGTCCTCGCCCGACTGGATGACGACGGTGCCCCAGTCCCACGCCTTGGCGTCGCGGGCGCAGGCGAGCACCTCGTCCTCGCTCATGCGGTAGCGCTCGATCTCACGGTTGCCGGCGCGCAGGCCGCAGTAGCCGCAGGCGCGCACACAGAAGTTGCTGATCTCGATCAGGCCGCGGAGATGGACCTCGTCGCCGACGTTGCGGCGCCGAGTCTCGTCCGCCGCGGCCCACAGCTCTTCGAGCAGCGCCGGGTCGTCCTCGCGCAGCCACGCGAGGAGGTCGGCGCGATCCAGTCGTTCACCCAGAAGTGTGCGTTGCGTGCTCATGCGACTCTCAGTCCCGCTCAGTCCCAGCTGGCCAGCCATGTCTCGGCGCCCGTGAGCACCTCGTCTACCATACCCAGGAGCTCGCCGATCACGTCACGACCTGCCACGAGCGGCGGCGAGAGCATGAGCATGGCGGGGCCGCGGTCGTCGGCGCGGGTCATCAGGCCGGCCTCCATCAGCAGCTTCGGCAGCACCTCGCGGCACACCGCTGCCTTCTCCTCGGCGTTGAAGTCGCGGCCGCTGTCGCGGCCGGCCATCAGCTCGATGCCGTAGAAGAAGCCGGTGCCGCGCACCTCCTTGACCATCTGGTGCTTCGCGGCGAGGTCGTCCAGCCCGGCGCGGAAGAACGGCGCCGTCTCGAGGACGTGCTCCGGGACGCGCTCGTCGCGCATGGCCGTGATGTTGGCGACGGCCACCGCCGTGCTCATCGGGTGGCCGCCCCACGTGACGCCGTGCGTGAACATGCCCACCGGCGAGTCCAGAAGGGCGTCGATGAGCGGCTCGCGCACGATCATGCCGCCGAGCGGCGCGTAGGCGGAGGTGACGCCCTTGGCGAAGGTGATGAGGTCGGGCACGACCTGGTTGCGCTCGGAGCCGAACCAATAGCCGAGCCGGCCGAAGCCGCAGATCACCTCGTCGGCGCAGAGCAGGATGCCGTACTCGTCGCACATGCGGCGCAGTTCCTGCCAGTAGCCGTCCGGCGGCACCATGACGCCGCCGACGTTCTGGACGGGCTCGGCGATGAGCATGGCGACCGTCTCCGGACCCTCCTCGAGGATCGCCGCCTCGATGGCCTTGACGCACGACAGCTCGGCGACCGGCACGTCGCCCTCCGCCTCCCAGCCGTAGGTATTGGGTACCTGGCGGAACCACGGCAGCAGGGGCAGGAACGCGCTGCGGAACTGCGGGATCCCCGTCGCCGACAGCGCGCCGAGCGTCGTGCCGTGGTAGGCCATGTTGCGGCTCAGGATCTTGGTGCGCTCGGGCTGCCCCTGACTCAGGTGATACTCGCGCGCGAACTTGATCGCCGACTCGTTGGCCTCGGAGCCCGAGTTGACGAAGAAGACGACGCCGAGGTCGGCCGGAGCCAGCTCGGCGATGAGGGTGGCCGCCTCCACCGAAGGCGGGTGGGCGGCCGCCCAGTTGGTCGCGTACGAGAGCTGCTTGAGCTGCCGCGAGGCGGCGTCGGCGATGTCCGCGCGGCCGTGCCCCATGTTGACGCAGAACAGCCCGGCGAGACCGTCGAGGTACTTGTTGCCGTGGTCGTCCCACAGGTAGCAGCCCTCGGCGCGCTCGACCACCAGGAGTTCCGGGTTGCGCCACGCGGTCGCCCGCGTGAAGTGCTTGCCGAGATGCCGGCGCGCCTGCCGGCGGATCTCGTCGCTCACGCGCCGGCCTTCTTGGTGAAGTTCGCCTTGTCGAGGTGCTTGTAGCGCTCGAGATAGCGAGCAGGCTCCTGCAACGCGTCGCGGCGGAACGGCTCGGCGAGCTCCTCCGGGTCGACCATCACCTCGACGACCGTCGGGCGGCCGGAGGCGAAGGCCGAGGTGTAGGCGTCGTGGAGGTCGGCCGGATCGCTCACGCGAACGCCGTCGGCGCCCATGGCGCGGGCGATCTCGGCGAAGTTGAAGCCGCCGATGTCGTGGCCGATGTCGGCGCCGATGAAGCGGTCGTCGTAAAAGTCGATCTGGTTCTTCTTCTCGGCGCCCCACTGCTGGTTGTTGTAGACGCAGGCGACGACCGGCAGATCCTCTTCCACGGCGGTCATGACCTCGTGGAGGCTCATGCCCCAGGCGCCGTCGCCGACGATGGCGGCCACAGGACGCTCGGGGGCAGCCACCTTGGCGCCGAGCGCGCCGGGGTAGGCGAAGCCGCAGTTGCCGAAGGTGAGGGCCGCCAGGAACGAGCGCGGCTTCGCGAACTTCATGTAGGCGTTGGCGACCGAGCAGATGTTGCCGATGTCGCTGGTCACGATGGCGTCTTCGGGCAGCGCCGCGGCCAGCTCGGCAAGCGCACGGCGCGGGCTGATGGGGCTCGCGTCGGAGCTGGACTTGGCGGCGAGCTCGTCCGCCCAGGCGCGCTTGGCCGCGGTGATCTCAGCGAGGCGCGCCGGGTCGATCTGCTTCTCGCCCTGCCGGGCGACGAGGCGGCCGAGGAGAGCCTTGGCGGCCGCCTTGGCGTCGCCGATGATGCCCACCTCGAGCGGCTTGATGCGCCCGACCTGCTTGTAGTCGATGTCCACCTGGACGATCTTCGCGGTCTTGGGGAAGTAGTCGACCCCGTACTGCGGCAGGTTGCCGAAGGGGTTGAGGCGCGTGCCCAGCGCCAGCACCACGTCGGCCTTGGAGAGGAGCACCATAGCCGCCTTCGAGCCCTGGTAGCCGATGGGGCCCACGGCGAGCTCGTCGGTGTACGGGAACGAGTCGGTGTGCTGGTACGAGGTGGCCACCGGCGCGCCGAGCTGCTGCGCCAGCTGGCTGACGACACCGGCGGCGTCCGACTCGGTGACGCCGAGGCCGGAGAGGATGACCGGGTTCTTGGCCGCGGCGAGCACCTCGGCGGCGCGGTCGAGCGCCGCTTCGTCACCGGCGCCGCGCGCCGACACCCTGTACTGGTGTGGCTCGAGGATCGCGAAGTCGCCCTCGCCGTAGAAGAAGTCGCGGGGCACGTCGATCTGCACGGGGCCGCGCTCGGCGTAGGCGGCGCGGATGGCCACGCGGAAGGCCTCGGCGATGCGGTCCGGCCGGTTCACCTGGATCTGGAACTTGGTGATGGTGCTGAAGATGGGGAGTTGCTCGACGTCCTGGAAGCCGTCAAGCCCGCGAAAGGCGCTCATCGACGACGGCGTCATGAGGATGACCGGCGAGTGCGCGTGATAGGCGGCCGCGATGCCGGTCACCATGTTGGTGATCCCGGGGCCGTTCTGGCCGGTGCACATGCTGGCGCGGCCGGTCACGCGGGCGTACCCGTCCGCCATGTGGGCGGCCGACTGCTCGTGGCGCACGGCGGTAAAACGGATGCCGGCGGCCGGGAAGAGGTCGAGTGCATCCATGTAGGCCGAGCCCACGATGCCGAACACTTCGGTGATCCCCTCCATGCGGAGGGTCTCGACCATCGCCTCACTGGCGGTCATGTGCGTCACGCTGGATCAACTCCTTCCGCCGAAAGCGAAGCAGGCCATCGAGGGCCGAACGCCCCGGCGCAGATCATGGGTGTGGCGGGCAGATCAGGCCTGCCCGATCATCGAACTGATGTGGGCGCGGAGCGCCGCGAACTCGGGGAGGACGAGCACCTCGTTGACCCCGGCGCCCTCGGGCTGAGGGTACTCGACCGGCTCGTTGTAGACGATGCGCCCGGGGCGAGGGCTCAGCACCACGACCCGGGTGCCGAGGAAGACCGCCTCCTGGACGCTGTGCGTGACGAAGACGATCGACTTGCCCGTGGTCTTCCAGATCTGCTTGAGCTCCTGCTGCAGGTTCTCGCGCGTGAGCGCGTCCAGCGCGCCGAACGGCTCGTCCATCAGCACGATGGCGGGATCGTTGGCGAGGGCGCGGGCGATGGCGCAGCGCTGCTGCATGCCGCCCGAGAGCTCGTACGGACGGTGCTCGCCCACGTCGGAGAGGCCGACCATGGAGAGATAGCGCTCGGATATCCGCCTGCGCTCCGAATGCCCGACGCCGGCCAGCTTCGGGCCGATCTCCACGTTGCCACGCACAGTGAGCCACGGGAAGAGCGTGGGTTGCTGGAACACCATCCCGCGGTCGACCGCCGGCCCCTTGACCGGCGCGTCGTTGACCGTGACGCTACCCACCGTCGGCGTGAAGAACCCGCCGATGAGCTTGAGCAGCGTGGTCTTGCCGCAGCCCGACGGGCCGACCAGGCAGACGAACTCGCCCGGTTCGACGACGAGGTCGACGCCGGCCAGAGCCGGCGTCGACCTCTTGTCCTTACCGAAGACGTGGGTCACCCCACGGACTTCTATGCGTTCGGGACGAGCGCCCCCGGTCTCCGCAGAGGGAGGCGATGACTCCTGTACGACCTCCTGCGGGTCCCGGGTGCGCTCGTCCACGACACTCATATTACTTGCCGGCGGCCTTCGCGACGAACTGGTTGGCGAGACCGGCCTGGTAGCTGGCGAGGGGCGGGACGCCCTGCACCGAGCCCTGCGTCTTGAGGAAGTTGGCAGCGCTCAGCAGATTGTCCGCCAGCTTGCCGGGCGCGGCCGGCGTGCCGAGGTAGTCGGCGCCGGCCTGCTGGCTGGCGTCGAGCAGGATGAGGTCCTTCATCTGCGAGAGCGCGTCGGCCGCGGTGATGTTGAGCTGGCGCCCGACGGCGGCCGAAGCGGTCGCGGGATCGGAGCTGTACAGCTGCACGGCCTTGTTCTCCTGGTCGACCCAGGTCTGCACGGCGGCCGGGTACTTGTCGGCGAACGCGCTCGTGACGACGGCGAGGTCGGCGGTGAGCTTGCCCTGCTTGGCGAGGTCGGCGCTGGTGATGAGCACCGTGCCGTCCTTCTTGAGCGAGGCGAGCGTCGGGTTCCATACGTAGGCCGCGTCGATGTCGCCGCGCTGCCACGCCGCCAGGATGTCCTGCGGCTGGAGGTCGACGATCTTGACCTTGGTGGGGTCGACGCCGTTGAGCTCGAGCGCGGCGAGGAGGCTGTAGTGCGAGGTGGAGCCGAACGGCGTGCCGACCTTCTTGCCGACGAGGCCGGAGATGCTGGTGACGCCGGCGCTCTTCTTGGCGACGAGCGACTCGGCCGCGCCGATGACGTCGAAGATCCACGGCACCTTGTAGGGGATGCTCATGGGCTGCGAGAGACCGGCGGCCACCGGGCTGCTGCCGGCGAGGCCGATATCGAGGCTGCCGGCGATCATGGCGGTATTGACGTCGGCGCCCGACTCGAACTTGATCCAGGTGATCTTGGTGTTGGGCAGCGCGGCCTCAAGCCACTTCTGGTCCTTGACGATCAGATCGCCGTTGGGGATGAGCTGGTAGCCGATGCGCAGCTCGCTCGGGGCGCCGGCCGCGGCCGACGATGACGGGCTGCTCGAGCTCGACGAACTCGAGCCGCAGCCGGCGGCGAAGGCCACCACGGACACGACGGCCACGAGCACGATGACGGTCGCGAACAGCCCGAGGCCGGCGCGACGACGCGCGGACCGCGCGTTGATCCTGATGCGTGACATCACTGGACTCCCTTCATTGTTTACAATCTTGACGAGGCGCATATGATGGCTCGTCGCAAACATGACCAATGCAGTCAGCATTGACTCCAAATGAATCTGTGGCATTATGCATAAGCATCTGGTCGTAAGCAAATAACAGTTGCTTATACATATCCCAAGCAACTTGCCGGCAGGAGAAACCTGGATGAGAGCTAGCGATACCGGCGGCCATGGCCGCGTGACCATGATGGCCGCCGATGAGCGCACGAGCTCCTTCGGTGCCGCGCAGCAGCTCGCCGTGCCCGGCGCACTGCCGCCCGAGTTCGATCACGACCGGCACACGCCGGAAGCAGCGCGCAGCTCCGCGTTCGCGCGCTGGCGCGGTCCGTTGCTTCACCTGGTCCTCATCGGGGTGCTGCTCGCGATCTGGTGGCTCATCGCCTATTTGCAGGTCTGGCCGCGCGTCTTCGTACCGACGCCGGCGTCGGTGTGGGACGCGGCCGTGCGCACGTCCACGACGCACGACGGCATGGTCGGCTGGAGCGGCTACTACCTGTACCAGCACCTCTGGGCGAGCATGCAGCGCATCCTCATCGGTTCCGCGGTGGCCATCGTCGTCGGCGTCCCCTTCGGGCTCCTCCTCGGCACCAGCCGCTGGGCACGCAGCCTGCTGGAACCGGGCGTGACCTTCATCCGCGCCCTGCCACCGCTCGCCTACTTCAGCCTCCTGGTGATCTGGTTCGGCATCGACGAGGCCCCCAAGGTCATCCTGCTCGTGCTGGCGGCCCTGCCACCGATCGTGCTCGCGACGAGTGACGCGGTGCGCAACGTCCAGCAGGACCGCCTCATCGCCCTGCGCACGCTGGGCGCGTCCAAGTTCCAAGTCGTCCGGCACGGCGTCTTCCCGTCCGTGCTCCCCGAGGTCATCACCGGCATCCGCGTCGCGGTGCTCTTCGCGTTCACGACGGTGGTCGCCGCCGAGACCATCAACGGCATGCCCGGGATCGGCGGCATGGTGCGGGACGCCCAGCGGTTCAACCAGACCGACGTCGTCATCATGGGCATCGTCGTGATCGGCATCTGTGGGATCCTGCTGGACTTCAGCGTGCAGGTGATCGACCGTTTGCTCGTCCCCTGGCGCGCCGAACTCTGAGTCAAGCCGCGGGGTGCGGCCCGAGCGGGGTGCGGCCGGAGCGGGGTGCGGCCGGAGCGGGGTGCGGCCGGAGCGCTCAACGTCAGCCGCACTCTCGCTGGCGTCCTGAGTCGTGGCGGGCGGCTCCCGGCCGACCGAAAGGGCCGGAGCCCTGCCGCTTCAGCGAGACGGGTCGCCGCCGGCCGCGATGGACTTCGCGGCGACCTGCGCCTACGCTCGCAGGGACGCTTCTCGAGGAGGCCGGGTGACCGTCACGCCGCGCTATCTGGACCACCGGCAGGCACGACGCATCTACGACCGCATCGGCCGCTGGCAGGACACGCGGCCGCTGTCGGAGCGCCGCGCCATGGACGAGATCGCCTGGCGCGGCGACTTCTACAACGCAGCGGCCGTCCTGGAGTTCGGCTGCGGCACCGGCCGGTTCGCGACGCGCCTGCTGGAGACGAAGCTGCCCGCCGGGGCGGCCTACTTGGGCCTCGACGTGAGCCCCACGATGGTGGGACTCGCCCGCGAGGCGCTGGCGCCGTGGGGCGGGCGGGCGCAGGTGGAGCTGAGCGACGGCTCGACGACGCTTCCGGTCGCCGACGGCGAGTACGACCGCCTCGTGAGCACGTACGTGCTCGACCTGCTCAGCCCGGAGGATTCGGCGCGGCTTCTGGACGAGGCGTATCGCGCGCTGCGGCCCGGCGGCTTGCTCGCCCTGGCGAGTCTCACACCGGGCTCCACGCCGCCGTCCCGCGCGCTCGCTGGTCTCTGGAAGGGCCTCTGGCGGATCGACCCGCGCGTCGTCGGCGGCTGCCGCCCCGTAGAGCTCGCCGCTCTCATCGCACCCGAGCGCTGGCGCGTGTGCGACCGGCTGACGGTGACGAGGTCGGCGCTCAGCTCGGAAGTGCTGATCGCCGAGCGCCTCTAGGGACGGCGCCGAAGGGCGGCGCGACGGCCGGCGGCGCGGAAGCCGGCGGCTACTTCGCCGACGTCCAGTCCGCCTTCATCGCCTTCCAGACCGCCTTGGCGATGCGGCCGGCGCCCTCATTGGTGAAGTGGATGCCGTCGCCGCTGCGCAGCGCGGCGATGAACTTGCCCTTGGACGTGGACAGCAGGCCGAACGTGTCCACGTAGACGACGTCCTTGTGCTTGGCCGCCTCAGCCCGGAACACCTCGTTGAGGCGCTTGACCTGATTGGTGGCGCCGCCGGTCGGCATCACCGGCAAGCCGAGCCAGTACACGCGCTGCACGCCGGCGTGCAACATGATGTCCATGAGCTTGCCGGCGCGACGCCCGTACTCGGCCAGCCATGCCTTCTTCGGGTAACTGGTGTAGCTGCCCTTGGCGATCATCGGCATGCCGGGATCGTTGATGCCGATGAGGAAGACCCCGATGTCCGGGTGGTCCGAGGCCATCTGCGACTTGAGGTGCGACGGCCAGTCGACGGGCGTCGAGTTGGTGAGCCGCGACGACACCACGTAGTCGGTGTGGACCTTGAGCACGCCCTTCGACTGGCCCAGCTGTGCGAAGAGGATGCCCGGCAGGCCGGACAGCGAGTCGCCGCCGAAGTAGACGCGCAGCTTGTGCTTCTTGGTCGGCTTCGTCAGCGGCGGCGTGGCCGGGGACGGCGACGGCGAGGTCGCGGCGGACGACGCGGCCGCCGAGGGGCTCGCCGCGACCACTGCGGCGGGCGTCGGCGGCGGCGCGAGATCGGCGGAGCCCTTGGCATGCGGACGCGTGAAGAGAACGACCGCGCCCGCGGCGACGGCCACGACCAGCAACGTCACAACGGCGCCGATCCAGACCCGGCGGCGGCGGCGCTTCGCGGCCAGCCGGCGGGCGGCGCGTCCGTCTCTGAACGGGCTCTGCTCCATGCGCTCAGGATATGTCACCGCGCAGCCGGGCACGAGCACGCCCCTCAGGGGCTCCCTCCGGGACGCGCCGGCCGCGCGGCGGGACGCAGCGGGTCGCGCCAGACGGCGGCGCGATGGTACCGTGACGCGGTCTCAGTGGAGGACCGTGTGGGATCCGACGCGCGCATAGACCGTCGCAGGGCGGCCGCACTGCTCCTCGCCGCCTGCGGCGGCGTCCTCCTGTGCGGCCTCCTCTCGGCGATGGCGGCGCCGGCCTCGGCGACGCCGTCCACATCGGCGCCGTTGGCCGCCACGCCGACGGTGCCGCCGGTGCTCGAGGGCGAATTCGCCGTCAACGCCGGCGTCGCGATCACCAGCGACCGCCGCGTCACCATGGGCGACGGCGGCGAATCGCCCTTCTTCTCGCGCGGCGTCCTGGTCTGGGAAGGCGGCAGCATCATCAACGGCGGCAGCGCCACCGACGGCGAGGATCTCACCCGGCAGACGCGGGCGCTGCTCGACCACACCTGTCACAGCTACAAGTCGACCTCGAGCAACCGCACGCTCGCGGACATGATCGGCGAGGCGCCGGTACGAGTCGATGCGCACTACGACCCGATGGCCGACGCCAACATCTGCGTGGTCATGGCCGGTGGCGGCGACCTGGCCTCCGGCGGCGACCCACAAGCCGTTCTCGACGCCCTGAGGACCTACTGCGCCGCGCGCCGCGCCGCCGGTCTCGAGGTCGTCGTCCTCACGCTGCTGCCGCGCAGCGAGCCGGCGGGCTTCGACGCGGCGCGCGGCGCCTACAACGAAATGCTGCGCGCGCAGTGGCGGACCTTTGCGGACGGGCTCGCCGACGTGGCCGCCGACCCGCGCATCGGCGCCGACGGCGCCAACCTCGACCCCGCCTACTTCGCGGACACCGTCCACCCCACGAGCGCCGGCTACGCGATCATGGCGGCCGCCGTGGCCCCGGCCATCGAGGGCGTCGTGTGGCGTTCAGTCTCGTGCCGGGTGCGCTACTCCAACACGGAGACGACGTGGACCCCGTGGCGCAGGTATTCGGAGAGCGCGTCGTGGCTGCTCTCACCGGGCGACGGACTCAAGACGGTGAGCGCCCGCTATCGCGACAAGGACGGCGCCATCGCCACCGCGACCGCCACGATCATGCTCGACACGACGCCACCGGTGACGCGCGCCAAGAGGACGGTCGCCCGGCGCGGCAAGCTCGCGGCGCTGCCGTACACCGTCGTCGACGCCCGGCCGGGCAGCGCGTTCGCAGCCGTCACCCTCCTCGTCAAGGATGACACGGGCGCGAACGTCCTGACGGTCTCCTGCGGGTCGCGCCCGGTGAACATCCCGCAGACGGCCTCGTTCACGTGCCTGCTGCCGAAGGGCGTCTACCGGTACTTCGTCTACGCGACCGACGCGGCCGGCAACCGCCAGAGCCACGTGGGCTCAGCGAGCCTCCAGGTCCGCTGACGCGGCCGGAGTGGCCGCGGGCGCCGCGTCCTTGAGGCGCGAGACGGCGAACGCGGCCACGGCGAGGAGCACGCTGGCCAGCACCAGCGAGACCGTGAACGAGCCGTTGCCCGTGCGCAGCACCCCCATCACCCAGACGAAGGCCACCGAGCACTGCCCGAAGAGCTGGATAAGGCCGTTGGAGGTGCCCTCCGGCGTCGGCTGCGTGATCTCTGCGGCATACTGCATGCCGATCGGCAGCGCGCCGACGATGAAGAAGCCGAGCAGGGCGGACGCGACGTAGAGCAGCCACAGCGTGGAGATGAAAGCGACGCCGACGAGGCAGGGGACCGCCAGGGCAAGGGCGAGCCCGAGGTAGCGCACCCGCTTGCCGTGCCGGTCCGAGATCGCCCCCAGGACGACCGCCCCGACGACGCCGACGACGAGCATCACGGCGCCGAGGATGGCGGCGTCGGACGACCCAAAGCCGCGCGGCAGGATGATGTCGCCGACCCACGAGGTCACGCCGTTGAAGACGCCCATGATCACGAAGGCGACCCCGAGCATGATCAGGAACGGCTTGACGGTGAGCGCGTGCCTGAGCCCGTCCAGCATGAGAGCGCGGACCTCCACGCCGGTCGGGTCCGGCGGCGTGGCCGGGCGCTCCCGGGCGAGCAGCAGGAACGCGACCGCCGACACCGCGGCGAGGAGGCCGAACACCAGTTGCATCGTCCCGATCGACATGACGCCGACCAGGAAGCCCGAGAGGCCCATGCCGGCGGCGACGCCGAGCATGCTCGCCAGCGTGATGAGGCCGACCGCGGTCGCGCGCTCGCCGGCGGGGAACCAGTTGGCCGGCACCTTGGTCCACGAGTCCAGCAGAAACGGCTGGGCGATGGCGATGCCGATCGTGCTGGCCAGCGCCACGGCGTAGTTGGGGCCGGCGAGCCCACGGGTGATGCCGAACACGCCCATCAGGATCACGCCGAAGCCGACGGCGACGCGGAAGCCGCGCGTATCGATGACCCAGGCGGCCGGCAGCGAGAGCGGGATGAAGGCGATCATGAAAACCATGGACAGCAGCGTGATCATCTGATGGGAGACGCCGTAGTAGTGCGACGCCTGGCTGATGATCGTGGCGTAGCTGATCCACTGGATCTGGATCGCGAAGTTGACGAGCATGAAGACCGCGAGGACGACCCAGCGGTAGCCGTACACGCGGTACTGCTCGTTCACTGCGCCCCCTTGTTGATGCGCCGGAAGAGGGGGCGCATCCGCTTGTGGATCTCGAGGAAGGTCCGGTAGCGCTCATCGTACACCGCGCGATGCTCCGGGCGGGGTGCGAAAAGGTGCTCGACCTCGACGAGCGCCGGCACGTCCGAGAAGGCGATCTCGCCGAGGCCCGCGGCGGCTATCCACGCCGCACCGCGGGCGTTCGCCTGGATCGGGTCCCTGATCTGCCGGACCTCCACACCGAGCGTGTCGGCGAAGATCTGGCACCAGACGGCTGAGCTGCCCCCTCCGCCGACGAGGCTGATCGTCTCGACCGGCCGGCCGAGGAACTTGCGCACCGGCTCGAGCAGCCAGCGCGTGTTGAAGGCGACACCCTCGAGGAAGGCGCGCACGACGTCCTCACGGGTGTTTCCGAGCGAGAGGTTGTAGAGGCCGGCGCGCAGGGTGCGGTCGTCGACCGGAGCGCGCTCCCCCCAGATCCACGGCGTGTAGAGCACGCCGTTGCTGCCGGGCGGCACGCGCTCCGCGATCCGGTCGAAGATCTTGAACACGTCCGGCTGCTTCTGCTCGGCGAGCAGCTCGTCCTCGTGGTACAGGATATTGTCGCGCAGGAACGTGAGGTTGCCGCCGGCCGTGGCCTGCAGCGCCGTGAGCAGCCAGCGGCCGGGCACGGCGCACGGCACCGAGGCGAGGCTCGAGAAGATGTCGGTCTTCTTGTAGGGCACGTGCGCCGCCATCCACGACGACGTGCCGACGTAGAGGTGCACGTCGAAGTCCCCAGTCGTGCCGGCGCCGACGGCGGCGGCGGTGTTGTCGATGGCGCCGGCGACGACCTGCGTGCCCGGCGCCAGCCCGAGCGCCTCGGCCGCCTCCTCGGTCAGCGGCCCCAGGACCTCGGTGCACTTGACGATCTCCGGCAGCTTGTCGGCGTCAACGCCGCAGCCGCGGACCAATCCGGCGTCGTAGCGCACGCCGTCGGCGTCGCGGTTGTCGGTGACCCAGCTCGTGAGGATCGAGTCGTAGGTGGCGACGAAGCGGCCGGTGAGGCGCAGGTTCAGATAGTCGAGCACGTTGAGGAACTTGTAGGTGCGCTCGTAGACCTCAGGGAAGGCATCGCGCACGAGGAGCATGTGCGCCGCCGGGTCCTTGCCGGTCGGCGACGGTATGCCGCCGGTGAGGCGGATCCAGCGCCGGACGCGCGCCAGGCTCATGCCCTGCATGTTCGCGAGCCCGCCGAACTGCCGGCGCAGGTGAGGCGCGCCGCGCATGTCCATCCAGAGGATGCAGTCCATCAGCGCGGCGCCGTGCTCGTCGACCGGCACGGTGCCCTCGCCCTGGGTGCTGCAGCAGACGGCGGCGACCTCCGCCGCCGGGCCGTCGTGGCGGGCGAGCAGCCGCCGCGTCGCGGCGACGAGCGCCCGCCACCAGTCGTCCGGCGCCTGTTCCGCGCCGCCGCCCGGCAGCACGCGCAGCTCCACGGGCTCGGCCTCCCAGGCGGCCACTCGCCCATCAACGTCGATGAGCGCGACCTTGGCGCCCGACGTGCCGAGGTCGACGGCGAGGATGTACCTGGAGGCGCCCGTAGTCACGCTCATCGCCGGAGCATAGCATCGGGGACCCGCGACCGGCCTCGGACCCATGGCGGCGCAAGCAGGGCCGGTGGCACTCACACCAGACGCACAGTCGCCGTTCAGCAGGCTCTCAGGCGCGCTGGCTATGGTGCGTCGTATGACGAACTCGACGCTCATGCGAGGAGCCGGGGTCCACCCGGCACACGAGATCGAAACCGCCAAGGCCGGGGCCACCCATGCGCCGGCACCACTCGCACAGCCGCTGTCGTACTCCGCGCCGGAGTCGCACGTCTCGCCGCCCACGGCCGTCGTCGACATCGTCCTCCCCGTCTACAACGAAGAAGCCGACCTCGACCGCAACGTCCTGCTCCTGCACGACTACCTGGAGGACCAGTCGGCCTTCACCTTCCGCATCACCATCGCCGACAACGCCAGTACCGACGGGACCTTGGCGGTCGCGCAGCGTCTCGCGGCAGAGATCCCGGGCGTCACGGCGCTCCACCTCGACGAAAAGGGCCGCGGCCGGGCGCTCAAGGCCGCGTGGTCTCGCAGCGACGCGACGGTCCTCGCCTACATGGACATCGACCTCTCCACCGACCTCGCGGCGCTGCTGCCGCTGGTCGCGCCGCTCGTCTCCGGACACTCGGACCTGGCCATCGGCACGCGCCTGTCGCGCTCGTCGGTGGTGCAGCGCGGTCCCAAGCGCGAGTTCATCTCGCGCTCTTACAACCGCATCACACGCCTCGCCCTTCGCTCCCGATTCAGCGACGCGCAGTGCGGCTTCAAGGCCATTCGCGCCGACCGCGCCCGCGCCGTACTGCCGTGGATCGAGGACGACGGCTGGTTCTTCGACACCGAGCTCCTCGTGGTCGCGGAACGCGCGGGCCTGCGCATCCACGAGGTGCCGGTTGACTGGACCGACGATCCCGACTCCCGTGTGGACATCGTTCCCACGGCGATCGCGGACCTCAAAGGCATCGCGCGGCTGCGCCGCGCCCTCGCCGACGGCAAGCTGCCGCTGAAAAGCATGGGCGGCCGCCTCACCGGCGGTGCGTGCGCGGCTTCCGGCACCAGATTCGGCACCGAATTCGGTACCACGACCGACGGAGAGATAGCCACCTCCGGCTCCGGGGCCGTCGATCGCGCCCAATCCGGAGCCGCCGATCGCGCCCGCGGCCGCGCGCGGCTGGTCCGCCAGCTCGTGAGCTTCGGCCTCATCGGCGTGGCCAGCACACTGGCCTACGCCGCGCTGTACCTGGTCCTGCGCCAGGCGATGCCGGCGCAGGCCGCCAATGCGCTCTCGCTGCTGCTGACCGCGGTGGCCAACACGGCGGCGAACCGGCGCCTGACCTTCGGCGTACGCGGCGCCGGCGACCGCCTGCGCGTCCAGTCCCAGGGCCTCGTCGTCTTCGCGCTGGGACTGGCCGTGACAAGCGGCAGTCTGTTCCTGCTGCGCCGCTACGATCCGGCGGCGAGCCACGCCGTCGAGCTGGCCGCGCTGATCGCGGCGAGCGTGATCGCGACCCTGCTGCGCTTCGTGCTGTTCCGCGCCTGGATATTCCCGCAACGACGCGCCCGCGCCACGACCACCGCCGGTCTCCGATGAACGTCGACACGCCGGCGACGAACGACGAACGAGGAGAGACCGTGTCCGCTATGACCGACCCGCCGGCGACCGCCGGCTCTGCCGCACCGGCGGCTACCGCCGACGCCGCGGAGGCGTCCGGATCGCGGCGCTGGTGGTCGCTGCGCCGCCTGGTGCGCGGCCGCCCCGGCGACCCGGCATGGGTGCGCCCGGTCCTCCTAGCGCTGCTCGGCGGCACGGCGCTGCTGTACCTGATCGGCCTCGGCCGCTCCGGCTGGGCCAACGCCTTCTACTCCGCCGCGGCCCAAGCCGGCTCCGCCAGCTGGAAGGCCCTGTTCTTCGGCTCGTCGGACGCCGCCAACTTCATCACCGTCGACAAGCCTCCGCTCTCCCTCTGGGTGATGGGCATCTCGGCTCGCATCTTCGGCGTCAGCGCCTGGAGCATCCTCGTGCCGCAGGCGCTGATGGGCGTCGCCGCCGTCGGCGTGCTGTACGCGACCGTGCGGCGCTGGGCGAGTCCGGCCGCCGGCCTGCTGGCCGGCGCGGTGCTCGCCCTCACGCCGATCGCCACCCTGATGTTCCGCTTCAACAACCCGGACGCCCTGCTCGTCCTGCTGATGACGCTCGCCGCCTATGCCACTGTCCGCGCCCTGGAGCACGCCAGCTGGCGCTGGCTGATGCTCGTCGGCGTCCTCGTCGGCTGCGGATTCATGACCAAGATGCTGCAGGCGTTCCTCGTGGTGCCCGTGTTCGCGCTGGTCTACCTGATCGCGGCGCCCACCGGCCTGCGGCGCCGGATCTGGCACATCCTGCTGGCCGGCGTGGCCCTGATCGTCTCGTCCGGCTGGTGGGTCGCCGTCGTCGAACTGTGGCCCAAGAGCAGCCGCCCCTACATCGGCGGCTCGCAGACCAACAGCGTCCTCGAACTCATCTTCGGCTACAACGGCCTCGGGCGGCTCACCGGCAACGAGACCGGAAGCGTCGTGCCCGGCGGCGGCACCGGCGCCGCGGCAGGCGGCGGCAGCCAGTGGGGCGCCACCGGCATCGGGCGCATGGTCAGCGCCAGCTGGGGCGGCCAGATCGCCTGGCTGCTGCCGGCCGCCCTCGTCTTCATCGCGGTACTGATCTGGCTGAGCCGGCGCTCGCCACGCACCGACCGCACGCGCGCCGCCGCCATCCTGTGGGGCGGCACGCTGATCGTCACGCTGATCGTGTTCAGCTTCGGCAAGGGGATCATCCACGAGTACTACTCAGTGGCCCTGGCGCCGCCGATCGGCGCGCTCGTCGGCATGGGCGCGCTCGCGCTCTGGGAACGCCGCGAGCGCCTTGTCGCGCGCCTCACACTCGCGACCGTCCTCGCCGGCTCGGCCGCCTGGGCGTTCGTCCTGCTCGACCGCTCGGCAGACTGGAACCCGTGGCTCCGCTTCGCGGTGCTGGGCGCCGGGCTCGTCGCGGCCGTGGTGCTCGCGATCGGCGGGCGGAGCGACAGGCGAATCGCGCTCGCCGCCGCGCTCGCGGGCGTCGTCGTGGCGCTCGCGGGCCCGGCCGCCTACTCGCTGCAAACCGCGGCGACCGTGCACTCCGGATCGCTGCCGACCGCCGGGCCCACCGTGGCCGGCGCCAGCCGCTTCGGCGGCGGCAACGGCCCCGGCCGCGCTCTCGCGCAGAACGGCGGGGCCGGGTTCGGCCAGCCAACGGCAGGCCAGGGCGGCGCTCCGGTGGGCGCTCCGGCCGGCGGCACAGGCAGCCTGCCCGCCGCTCCTCCCGGCGGCTTCGGCACCCAGGCCGGAGCAAACAACGGGCCTCCCGGCGCCAGCGCGTTCGGCGGCGCCGGCGATGGCTTCGCCGGCGGACCCGGCAACGCCGCCGGCGGCCTGCTGGACGCCAGCCAGCCGAGCGCGACGCTGGTGGCCGCGCTCAAGAAGGACTCCGGCCACTACACCTGGGTCGCGGCGACCGTCGGCGCGCAGTCCGCGGCCGGCTATCAGCTCGCCACGGGGTCGCCGGTGATGAGCCTCGGCGGCTTCAACGGCAGCGATCCGTACCCGACGCTGGCGGAGTTCCAGACGCTGGTGCGTGCCGGCAAGGTGCACTACTTCATCGCCGGCGGCATGGGCGGCGGAGGCGGCACCGGCAGCACGTCGATGAGCGCCATCACCTCGTGGGTCAAGAGCACCTACACGACGCGCACGGTCGGCGGAACGACGCTGTACGACCTCTCGAGCCCGAAGACGACCGCCGCGAAGTAGCAGAAGACGCGGCGTGATGACGGACCCGCCCGGGCGAAGCCGCCCGGCGGGTCCGTCCGCGTGTGGGGGCCCGGCTCAGTCCGCTGCCGGCCCGGCTCAGACCAAAGCCGGCGCGGCTCAGTCCGCCGCGAACGCCTGCGCGAGGTCGGCGATCAGGTCGCCGGCATCCTCGATGCCCACCGAGTAGCGGATGAGTCCCTCGGGGATGCCCATCGCCGCCCGCTCCTCGGCGGTGCACTCCACGTGGCTCGTCGTCGCCGGCGGGCCCGCGATCGTCTCCACCGCACCGAGGTTCGCAGCGCGGTGCACCAGACGCAGTCGCGGCAAGACGCGCTTGACCGTGTCGAAGCCGCCCTCGAGCCCGAAGCTCAGCACGCCGCCGAAGCCGCGCATCTGGCGCACGGCCACGTCGTGGTGCAGGTGCGTCTCGAGGCCGGGGTAGTTGACGACGGTCACGGCGGGCTGCTCGGCCAGCCAGCGCGCGATGCGCAGGGCGCTCTCGTTCTGCTGGCGGATGCGCAGCGCCAGCGTCTTCATCCCGCGGAGCAGCAGGTACGCCGCCATCGGATCCAGCGCGGCGCCGGTGATCTCGCGGTAGTGATAGACCTTGGCCACCAGCCCGGGATCGCCGCAGAGCACGCCGCCGAGCGCGTCGGCGTGGCCGCCGAGGAACTTGGTGGCGCTGTGCAGCAAGAGGTCGGCGCCGAGCGCGAGCGGGTTCTGGTTGATCGGCGTCGCGAAGGTGTTGTCGGCGACGACGATCGCCCCCACGGCATGCGCAGCCGCCGACACACGGGCGATATCCATCACCTTGAGTGTGGGGTTGGTCGGCGTCTCGAGGTAGACGAGATCGCAGCCGCTCGCGATCGCGGCCTCGATCTGCTCGTGCTCACCGGTCGCGCAGAGCTCCACGGCGACGTTCAGGCGCGGCAGGAAGTCGACGAAGAGCTGGTTGGTGCCGCCGTATGAGTCCTTGATGGAGACGATGCGCTGCCCGGGCGCCACGAGCGCGAACAGCGTGTTGCTGATCGCCGCCATGCCGCTGGAGAAGCTCGTGGAGGCCGCCGCGCCCTCGAGGATGCGCACCTTCTCCTCGAAGGCATGCACGGTCGGGTTGGTGTTGCGGCTGTAGATGTGGCCCGGCTTGCGGCCGAGCGCGACGTCCATCCACTCGTCGACGTCCGGGTAGCCGTAGGCGGCGCTGTAGACGATCGGCACCTGGGTCGCGCCCTGGACGAGAGACTCGTTCTCGCCGGCGTGCACGGCCAGCGTGGCCGGCGAGAGCTCCGGCTTCGAGCCGTCCTGAGGCGGCCGGGCGTCGGCTGTCGGCGTTCCCTCGGTCATGGCGGCGCTCCTTCTGCTGGGTGGGGAGGCCCCGGCGTGCGCGCCGGAGTCCAGAGGGAACCTACTCTCGGTCGCGGAGCCGCGTCCACCCGGCCGGTCGGGGGCACGCCGTCACGTGAGTCGCGTCAGGCGCCGGTCACCCTATGGACCCAGTCGTGCGTCGGCTCGACCTGGTTGAAGGTGAAAAGGTGAGCGCCGCGGATGCCGAGATCGGCGCCGCCGACGCCGAGGACTTCGGCGCGGTCCCTAGGCCGGTCGCCGGCGCTCCCGCGCGCGCTCCGGTCCACCCCGTCCGCGATCGAGCGCACGAGCGGCGTAGGATCGTAGCGGCGGGAGCGCGACAGCGCCGCAAGCTGACGCCCGTGCTTGCGCAGGTAGCGCAGGGACGCGCCAACGCCGGTCTTGAGCGAGATCTCGGCCAGCTTGCGGCGCTCGACGACGCCCGGGAGGCCGACGACCACCGGCAGATCGACGCCCTCGGCGCGGATCGCCCGCACCCAGTCGATCAGCGCGCCGGCGTCGAAGCAGAGTTGCGTCACGATCTGATCGGCGTACTGCTGCTTGCGGAGCAGCGCCTCGAGCAGCCTGTCGTCGGCGATGAGCGGGTGGCCCTCCGGGTACCCGCCGATCCCGATGCGAGTGAACGGATGCGGGATGCCGGCGAGCTCGTCGAGCAGGTCGCCGGCGTCCTGGTACGGGCCGGCGGGCGGCGACGCATCGCCGCCGACGACGAACGCCTCGTGCACGCCTGCGGCCGCGATGCGTTCGGCCCAGCCGGCGAGCTCGCTCCGCCCCCTCACCATGCGCGCCGCGAGATGCGGGATCACTTCATACCCGCTCGCGGCGAGGCTCTCCGCTACCTCGATCGTGCGCGCCTGCCCGTGCCCCGGGGAGGCCGTCACTGTGACCCTCGAGCCGGCCGGCAGCGCCGCCACTTTGTCCTCGATGCCGCGCACCGGGATGACTTCATAGCGCGGCGACTCGAGCAGCTCGGCGACGCGCAGGTCTCGTACGACGGGATAGCTTGGACTGCTGGCCATGGACGACCTCGCTCAGACGATTGCGGAGTTATTCTGTCCTGTATCTACCCGGACCGGGCCGCTTCGAGACCAGAACGTGAGGAGGGCCGACTACCGTCAGGCAGATGGTCGGCTGACGACCGCGCCGGATGCGTACCGGACCTGACCTGGCAATTCGAGAACGGGCCCAGATGTGCAGAAGCCGCCTTGCGGCGGCTTCGCTCCCCGGGCCGCAGCCCGAGGGAGGAGTCTCGAAGAATACCCTCGCCCTCGCCTAGTGTCGCGCCGGGGAGGCCGAGAGCCTCAGCCGGAGGCGGATGGGGCCGACTCTGGAGGTCCGGGGACCTCCCTCTCCTCGACGCTGCTCGGCAGATCGACGGGCTCCACGCGCACGCTCCAGCCGGTCGCGGCGGGCACGGCAGTGGATGTCGCCATCTGCACGGCAGAAGTCGAGGTGTAGCGGAGGAAGTCCAAATACTTAGCCGAGTTCGTGCCGAAGCGGCTAGACTGCCGGTTCATGGCGCCATCCCTCTGAAGTCTTCTGGTTGAGCAGGCCGGGCATTTGTCCGGCCGGCGTGTTGACCATCGCTCTTGAAAGTATACCCTCGCTCACGAATCGGTGACTCCCGCCGTCCACGCTCTCGATGAACGCACGGGTGGCAGAGTACTGCACCTGGGGAGGCTGGGCAGGCTGGCCAGGTGCCGCGCTGGCTAGCATCATCTCCGGGTCGAACGCCTCTCCCAGCTGCAGTTCTGCTCGAAGATCGTCATGCAGCGCCTTCATGACGGCGTAGAAGTCCATGGAAGGGGTCTCGACGTCCAAGCCTATCTCCCGGGCCTCGCGTCGATTGATCGTGTAGTCGTGACTCCCTGACTCGCTGCAGAGGATCGACACGATGCGCGTGATTCGTTCATCGTCAGTCAGGTGGCCTCGGAGCAGACGCTCGGCAAGCCGTTGGATCTGTGTTCGTGCACGGTAGACCTTGCCGAGCGCCAGCGGATGCACTTCCTCGGCAAGCTTGAGGTAGATCGCCGTCTTGTGTTCGTCCCCAGCCACCCCAAGCGATTCAGTGAAGAGCTGGAAGTAGGCAGCCACTTCCTCGACGCTGACAGGCAAGCGCGCGTTTGGGGGCGCGCCCGGCACCTGCGGGTTGAGGGGTGAATTCACCGAGGGGTCGATGGGACCAAGCGTCGCCTGCTTGCTCATGACGATGTTCGTGGCACCGAGACTGATGAGCGTCGCGGCGCTATGGGCCTTCATGGGGACGATGACTTCGAACTCGTCACAGAACTGGCGGATCATGTTCGCCACGGTCCAGGCCGCCAACGTATCGCCGCCTCGGCTATACAGGATCAGGCTGATCTTGGACGGAAGCCCGAAGGCGTCGAGGTGCTCCGGGAGGTAGTCGAGCGCCTCTGGGTGAATCTGGGTCTCCATCTGCGGCCGATCGCCAGTGACGTAGGCGATAACCTTGCTCCCTCGCTCGGCTTCGATCCTCGAGTAGATCGCACTTCGGTCCGCGTACATGCCGTCCCTCCGACCACGTCCTCGCTGTCTCAGACAGCCATGATAGGCCCAGGAATCGCCGAGCGCACCGACAACGACCCACCAGATGGGTTACGTTTGCGGCCACGGATACGTATCCGCCTTCACTCGCTCGTAGTTCTCATCGAGCGCCGGCTCGAGCAGGAGGATCGCAGCGATGCGGCGCGTCATCTCGGTGACGTAGCGCGCCTCTTCGGGCTTGAGGTCGCGGCCGAGCAGGGCGCGCTCCCGGTAGCTCAGCCACTTCTTCATCACCTGGTAGCCGCCGATCGTGTACGTCCACACGCGGGCGGGGACGCAGCGCCAGTAGGCGCGGTCGCTGAGGTAGACGTCGTAGCAGGCGCCGCCGAGGCAAGCGGTGAGCCGGTCGTAGGTGAGGCCGAGGGCGGAGAGGCCCTCGCGGAAGGCGGCGAGCTCGGCCTCGGCGTAGGGGCGTTCGACGACGCGGCCGCGGCCCGGCATGGTGACGCCGCCCTTGCCGCCGTGGCCCCAGCCGGCGCTGACGGCGAGGTCGCCGGCGGAGGGGTCGAGCTGGCCGCCGGAGACCGAGGTGAGCACGCCGAGCGGGCGTAGCTCGTGGCGCACGGAGCCGGTGGTGACTGCGTCGACCGGCTCCTCGACGTCGAGCAGCGCCGCGACCGTGCGGCCGAGCTCGGCGGAGGCGAGAAGGGCATCGCGGGTGGCGGGGAGAGGGATGCGGGGCCATTCCTGCTGCAGAGCCCCGAAGTTCTCCAGCCCGTACAAGGAGGAGTGCAGAACCGCAACCGAGTGGAAGAACGGAGCATCCACACTCGCGCCAGAAGACCTCACATAGTCCGCAGATGTGGGCGATAGATTCGGAATCCGCCCGCTTTCGTCACTCGAGTCAAGACTGGTTTGAGCCGTGTCGGGTCGCTCGAGACTCACAGGAAAGAGACCAACGTGCGACTCCGTGATGTGGTAGTCGGCCAACCACTTCGTCACTTGGGGCTTGTAGAAACCCGGCTTTCGGTTCCTCTGTGACGCACTCAGCCACGGAGTCGCGGCTGACACCTGCGATCGGTAGTCGGGGCGAGGCCGGTTGAAGAGCCCGCATGTCGCTTCCCAGTAGACCCACCGCACGTCGAACGGGCGGTAGTAGTAGGGCGCAATGTCGGGCGTCGTTCCGCGCTTCTGCAGCGCCGCGCGCACACGGCCGCCATCGAAGAGATCTGTCTGGGCCACAGCAGAAGGTGCCACGAGCCTCACCTGTGAATCATCGATCGCAGGGTCCAAGTACAAGGTGGCCCGTTCCTCAAGCGCGCTGCGATCTATGTCAACCACGAATGCGTCCCGGCTGCTCTGCACGCCGCCTCGCTGGAAGGGGAACAAGTCTGGTAGCGCGGGCCATGAGTGATAGCCCCCGAGAACGGTGCGGGGCCTGAATGAGTATCTGGTTGGGCCGCTCGGGCAAAGTTCCTCATACTGCGGCTCCTGAAGGCCAGACGCGTCGGCCTCCAGCTGCTGCAGCTTCGATTGTCCCCAGAGTTCGCGGTAGCTCATCACGCTCGCGGTGCCGCTCGCTTCGTTGCGAACGAACAGTCCGATGGCGGTGCCCACTCTGATTCCCTCTGGGCTCCGATCGGTCGAAAACACGCTGGGGTCCGGATTGCCTTGAGGGGTGACCTTGCCGGTCTCCCGGCTGTCTCCGTTCAGGTTGTCAATCCAGATGCGCCCAAACGCATCCAGCAGGTGCCCCCGCATCACGACAAACGAACCGCTGGCAAGGAAGGAGAAGTTCGTGATGAAGGACACCACACCTCGGCCAGTGCCCTCCGAAATACGCCTTTCCGCGAGGCGGAGGAACCGTACATAGAGGTCGTCGAGATTGAACTTCTTGACTCCCCACTTCGAGGTCAGCCCCACCTTGTAGGGCTCGACGAGGCCGCGCTCTTCCTCCGGGCTCACCCCCGCAAATCCGTTGTACGGCGGATTCCCGAGGATCACGAGGATCGGCGCGTGCTGCTTGACGGCCTCGGCCTTGTCGCGCTCCTCCTCCATCTCGGGGAAGAGCAGGTGCTGCTTGGGCTCGGCGGGCGGCTCCCAGCCGGTGAGGGCGTTGGTGAGGAAGACGCCGGCGCGCTCGTCGGACTCGTCCGCGAAGGGCGCGCCGAGGCGGTGCAGGAGCATGCCGATCTGCAGGTGGCTGATCACGAACGGCGCCGGCAGGATCTCGAAGCCGTAGACGCGGCTCATGGCGGCCTGCTTGATCTCGTGGGCCGCCAGAGCGTCGACGCCGCCGCTCTTCTCCGCCAGGGTAGCGGCGATCTTGTTGAGCACCTCGACCAGGTAAGCGCCGGTGCCGCAGCACGGGTCGAGCACCACGACGCGCGGGTCGGCGAGGCCGTCGGGGATGTCGAGCTCCTCGCGCAGCACGGTGTCCACCCGGGCGACCATGTACTGCACGATCTCCGGCGGCGTGTACCAGACCCCGAGCTCTTTGCGCAGCTCGGGGTCGAACGCCTCGAGGAACGGCTCGTAGAAGTACTGCACGGCGTGGCTCTGCTCGAAGGTCGAGAAGAACGAGGCGCGGTCCACGCGGTTGAGCGCCTCGGCAGCCCAGTCGAGGACCTCGTCGATGCGCATGATGCCGAGCGCGCCGGGGTTGCTGAAGTCGTAGAAGAGCTTCTGCAGGATAGGGATGTGCAGGTAGCCGGCCGCCTCGCGCCAGCGGAAGCGGGCATCCGCGTCCGTGGGCGGATGGTGCTCGGCCCAGAAGACCCAGGCGGCGAAGAGGCCGTAGAACAGGGTCTGCACGAGGGTGGAGCGGAAGAAGTGCTCGCCCTTGGGGCCCTCGAAGCTCATGCCGAGCGCCTCTTCGAGGGCCTTGCGCGTGCTCACCCAGTTGGGCAGGTCGCGCTCCTCGGCGCGGGCGCGCGCCTCGCGGGCGTAGCTGGCGAGGAACCAGGCGAGATCTTTGGGCGCGGCGATCTGCGCCTGGCGCAGCAGCACGCGCCGCAGGAAGTCGGTGAGGCGCTCGCCGATCTGCCGGGCAGCGTCGCTGCCCGGGTGCGCGGCGAGCGCCCAGAACTCCTGCTCTGAGGCGGCGAGGCTGAAGGCCTCGAGGCTCGCCGCCTCGCCCTCGGCGTTGAAGCCGACGAGCACGAACTCGCGGTACGTCGTCACCAGCACTTGCCGGTACTTCTCGAGGTAGCGCAGCACCTGCTCGCTGCCGGCGACCGTGTGCACGTCGTCGCCGACCGGCTTGACCTCGATGGCGCCGCGGGCGGGCATCTGCCCGGCGAGAGGCTCCACCGCCCCGGCGGACTTGGCGCCCTTCGGGAACTGATTCGCCGTGAAAAGGCCGCCATCCGGGATGCCCGCGCCGGCGTTCTGGAGGTTGATGAGGCAGCGCACCTTGGGCTTGAGCTTGCCGCCGACCTCGTTGAGCAGAGTGGCGAGCGCACCGTAGCCGGAGGTCTCCGGCACCGCAGCGCCCGACGCCCGGATGTCGCGCAACTCGGTGAGATACGCCTCGGCAGGGTTCATCGCCCTACCATTCTAGTCGCAGGGCGTGACGCCTGCGGTGCACGTCGCGGCCGGGCCGCGGCGCCGTGGTCAACGCAGCGCCAGCAGCTCCGAGACGGTCACGAGCTCGTAGCCGCGGGCGCGCAGACCGGCGATGATCGCCGGCAGCGAGTCGCGTGTGGCGGAATCCCCCGAGGACCACGGGTGCAGCTCGATGATCGAGCCCGGGCGGACGTTGTCCATCACGTTGCGGACGATCGCCCGAGGATCGCTGGCGACGCCCGCGATCGAGTCGGGCTCGAGGTCCCACATCACGGTCGTGCGCCTGTGACGCCACAGGTAGTATGGCGCCGAGAGGAGCTTCTTGCCGTAGGGTGGGCGGAACGCGATCGGGCCCGAGTAGCCGGCCGCGCGGATGACTTGGTCCGCGGCCTCCACCTCGTGCGCCACAACGTTCGTCGACACGAAAACCAGCCGCCGGTGATCGTAGGTGTGGTTGCCGATCTCCTGGCGCGCGACGACGAGACTGCTGAGGGCGCCGGGGTCGGCCTCGGCTTGGGCGCCGATCACGAAGAAGGTGGCGCGGACGCCGTAGCGTCCGAGGTCCGCGAGGATCTGGTTCACGTACTGGCCGCTCGGCCCGTCGTCGAAGGTGAGCGCCACGACCTTGCGGGTCGTGTCGACGCGGGACACGTGGTCGCCGAGCACCTGGACGCTGCGCGAATCCATCAGCCAGTAGGACCCAGCCGCGACGACGGCGAGCGCGACGAGGAAGGCGCCGGCGACCCGTGCGAGCTGCAAGGCTCGGCCGCGCGCGTCGCCGCGCGCAACGCCCCAGAGCATCCAGAAGACGAGGGTGAGGACGGCCGTGAGCAGGGCCGCGGCGAGGACGTCGAGGTTCACCGCCGCGCCACCGGTCTGCTTGCAGTCAGTCCGCTCCTGTCAGACACCTTCCACGCTCGCCAGCACCCTCTCGAAACGCGCCAGCGCGTCGTCGATGACGTCGTCAGTGTCGGCCATCGAGGTGTACATCCGCGAGCCGGCCAGCGTGATGAGGCCGTTGGCGGTGAACGCCGCGCCCATCTCCTCCATCATGTGCTTGCGCGGCTTCATCTGCCGGACGAAGCGGACCGGGCTCTTGAGGTCGAGCAGCATCACGCCCGAAGTCTCGAGGTGGACGATCGAGCCCTGATTGAAGGCGACGAAGGGGAGTCTGTACCGCCTGATGATCTCGTTGAGGCCGGCCGTGAGCCGGTCCCCGGCACGGCCGGCCAGCACCGGCGCGCCGGTCCGCTCCATCTCGCTGATCGCGAAGTAGCCGGCGGCGCAGCTCAGCGGATTGGCGCTCAGGGTGCCGCCGATGTAGGCGCGCTCGCCGCTCTTGCCGCCGATGCCGGAGGCGAAGCTCATCATCACGTCGCGGCTGCCGCCGACGCCGCCGGCCATCGGGTAGCCGCCGGTGATGCACTTGCCGAACACGGTGAGATCGGGGCGCACGCCGAAGTACCCTTGCGCCCCTCCCAGCCCGAGACGGAAGCCGGTGACGACCTCGTCGAAGATCAGCAGCGCGCCGAACTCGTCGCAGAGCTCGCGCACGCGGGCGTTGAACTCGAACGGCACCGGCCGCGTGCCGCTCTCCGGCCCGAGGGGCTCGACGATCACGGCCGCGGTGCCGCCGGCGAGCTTGTTCTCCTGCAGCTTGCGGCGCAGCGCCTTGAGGTCGTTGGGGAACACCTCGCGCGTGAGCCTGGTGGCGCCGGATGGGATGCCCTTGGCCTCGAAGCGCCAGGTGCCGGGCACGTGCAGCCCGTAAACCATCTGGTCGCTCCAGCCGTGGTAGGCGCCGCCGAACTTGATCACCCACTTCTTGCCGGTGTAGGCGCGGGCGCCGCGGATGGCGGCCATCACGCTCTCGGTGCCGGAGCCGAGCATGCGGAACATCTCGATGGACGGCATCAGGCGATGGACCAGCTCGGCCAACTTGAGCTCGTACTCGTGGAAGAGGCCGGTGACGGGACCGGAGGCGGCCACGACCTCGGCGACCTTCTCGCGCAGGGGCGCGTAGTTGCTGCCGAGGACGGTGGGGCCTCCGGCCTGCAGGAAGTCGATGTACTCGTTGCCGTCGACGTCCCAGAGGTGCGCGCCCTCGGCCTTCTCGATGGCCAGCGGGAACGGGTAGTTGAAGGCGAGGTTGTGCTGGACGCCGCCGGGGATGAGCTCACCGGCTGCGTCGGTGAGCTCCCGGCTGCGGCCACACTTCGTCTCGAAGTAGTCGAGGTACTCGTCCATCGCCGCCCGCCGGATGGGGCGCAGCGGCCGGCTCACGAGCGCGTCGAGGCGCGCGTACACGTCCGCTACGTCCGGGTACGCGCTGATCGCGTAGCCGGCGAGCTGCGCGCCGGCCGGCTCGGTCTGCGCGGCGGCCCTGCCGGCGACCGCGCCGGCGGCCTCCGCGGCTCGGCCCGCCGCCGTGTCCCCTGCGCTGCCCGCCGCGGCGGGCGCCAGCGACTCCGCCGTCCGCGCCTCCTCGAGCTGCTTCTTGAGCTTCTTCTCGTCGCCGCGCAGCTTGGCGAAGGCGATCTCGCGGATCGGCGCTGGCACCTTGCTCACCTTCTCGCCGGTCATCAGCGCAAGCAGGTAGTCGAGCGCCACCTTCTCGAGGAGGGCCATGTTGAAGACGGCGCGGTCCACGTCGCCGCCGAGCACGAGCACGCCGTGGTTGGCGAGGATGAAGGCGTTGTCGCCGCTGGTGATGCGCTTGCGCACGTTCTTCTTGAGGAAACTCGTGCCAGAGGGCGCGTAGTCGATGATCTCGACGGAGCGCCCGAGGAAGCGCACCTGCTCGTCGAACAGCGCCGGGATGGGCTGGCGCACCAGCGCCAGCGCGCTCGCGTAGGGCTGGTGCGTGTGGACGATGGCGTTCACGTCCGGCCGTTCCTGGTACACGGCGGCGTGCATGCCGGACTCGATGGAGGCCTTGCGCTCGCCCTCGAGGCACTCGAGCGCGAAGTCGAGGACGCAGATGTCGGCGGCCTTCATCTTGGCGTAGTCGTAGTTGCTGGGCGTGATCGCGAAAGCGTCCCGGCCGGGCACGCGGACCGAGACGTTGCCTTCGGTCGCCTTGAGGTAGCCGCGCTCGAGCAGCGCCCGGCAGATGGCGACGACCTGTTCCCGGGAGGCGGCGAACTGCCCCATCACAGCGTCACCAGCACGAGGAGGATCGTGACGACGGCAAGGATGAGGCCGGCGACCGTCGTCACGATGATGGCCCAGCGGTCGTCAGGTAGCGGGCCGTTCCTCTCCAGCGCCGCGCGGATGGACAGCGTGTTGTACGCGGCGTACGCGATGAGAAAGGCGCCGAAGATGCCGTAGCCGAGCCCCAGCGCGGCGAATGGCGCACGGTGCACGTCGATGAGCGCCGGGATCAGGCGCCCCACGGCGAGCGCGAGCCCGAGTGCGGCGAGACCCGTGCGCAGCCAGGCAAGATACGTCCGCTCGGCCGCGAGGCTCGTGCGCCGTGGCGCGGATCCGCCGCTGTCGGTCGCCGGCTCCCTCGGATCGTCGTCAGCTGTCACGGTCGTCCTCCGTCTTCACGTCGTGCCGCCTGCCGAAGGCCACGCTCAGCTCCAGTCCCCCCAGCAGGGCGAGATTGAGGATCCACGCCCACACCAGGAGCGCGATCGCCGTTCCCAGCACA
>Ga0118677_10000848_pt1 | contig 66279 bp, 50 predicted proteins | sample AliMusrvi5mmetaG_FD_86154 | JGI IMG/M metagenome (GOLD analysis project Ga0118677, IMG submission 86154) | reverse complement strand
ATAAAAGACACTCATTCAAACTATCCTGTGTGTCTGTGCTTTGCAAAATGGTAACCCAACAAGTAACTATTCGATATTAAAAACGCTGTATATGTAGTACTTAAAAATTATGAATATTTTAACTTTTAGCGAAGCCCGAGCCAACTTGAAAACCGTGATGGATGATGTTTGCAAAGACCACACTCCAACCGTCGTTACCCGTGTAAGTGGTGAACATATTGTGATGTTGTCTCTGGCTGATTTCAATAGCATAGAGGAAACAATGTACCTCCTTGGATCTGCGAATAATGCCAGTCGTTTAATGGAATCCATTGCACAGCTTAAAGCTGGTAAGGCTCAACCACGAGACCTAATCCGAAATGGCAAGCAAGAAGAGCAAAAACAAGAACCAAGCTAAAAATGGCGTTGTTTCATTCACTCCAAATGCATGGGATGAGTACCTTTTATGGCAAAAAGAAAACCCGAAGATAGTAGATGAAATCAATAACCTAATAGAGGAATGCCGACGTAATCCTTTCAAGGGAACAGGAAAGCCAGAGCCTCTCAAAGGAAACCTTACAGGTTTTTGGTCTAGGCGAATTACCAACGAGCATCGTTTGGTCTATTTGCCTGAAGACGAAACCATCTATGTTGTATCTTGTCGATACCACTATTAAGTTTTGTGTGTGCAACCATGCCTGTCTAACCACGAAACGTTACGGACGGGATTACAAATCCCATCCGGCTGTAGGTTTTTTGTATGCCGGATTGCGTGGTTCATTCTACAAATCCCCCTCGGCCCCCATTTTCCAAAGGGGGGGGCAAAGGCAATGCGTACCATCAGTAATTAATGGTCAAACTCTCGCTTTGCTTCCCGGACAACAGGAATTCAAGCCTGCCTGTCTGTTCGTCAAACGTGAAATCTACCATTGCCTCGTTGACGATTATCGAAACAGGGCGGTTCCGGCTATACGCTAGGAACTGTCCGCTGCCACGCACCCGCAAAGTAATCCTATTCGGTGATACCTGCTGCCATTCATTGACTGCACCACCGCTGTTGTAATATTGTGGCAGGCCGATTGGGGCAAAACCACCCACGACCGGGACGATGGTCATGATTTCAAAACCTAATGGGGCCAACAAGGTAAGCGGCCAGGTTTCATCACGCTTGAACAGGCGCAGTTGACAGGCATTGTGGGCGTACACCGCATACCACTCAGCCGTTGGGTCGAAAGCAGGCGAATTGATGTCCAACGGAGAAACAGCACCGCTGATTTCACTGGAATCCTCTCCATGCAGGCAGTTGAAGATGCCGACCACGCCGCTGCCGGCGGTGTTTACATTGAAAACCTTGAGCAGCATGTCTTCTTTGGTCACGTCATGGAACAGGCAGTCGCGGGTAGGGCGGCCCACACCGCAGGCGCGCAGCACGCTGCCATCGGGTAGCGCCAGTTTTCGTAGGATGTCAAGGTTGTGTTCGTCTGGCTTGTCTGACACATACACAGGACCGCCGCTCACCGCCCGACCGGCAGCGTGAAATGCGCCGTTTTCATGACCAGACTGAAACATATCCCAGTCGGGATGGATAAATTCGCCAAACCACATCCCCACCTGAGCGTTGGTATAGAGATGAGGCCCGTGAGTGTTGGGTGAATTTGGGTAAAAATCACCCGAAGTGCGGACAAGGGTAGAATTAACGGCGCTATAGAGCATATCGTTTGAGCCTGACATGCAGTTGATCAAATTGCCGTTGAAATGAATCTGCGCAGAGTTTTCGAGTGCTTCATGGTAGCTTTGCATCATCGCCACACGACCGCCAGAACCGGCTGCCAATCCCTCCAAGGATGACTGGTTGTCCACCTTGGCCCCGTCCACGCCCTGCAAGCGCAGATGGCGGTGATAATCGTTGTAGAAACGGTGAATTCTCGAAACGCTTGGCACACCTACTTGTTTTGAAAACCAGTTGTTCAGATCGGGCAAATAACCCAAGAGGTCAATGGAGTAATTGCGTGTGATGTCATGAACGTCATAGGTCGGCAAGGATTCGCCATCCACACCGGCCCAATAACCCATGATGGCATGCCAGACCATGAAAGTTTCAACGCCAAATTCGTGCTTGGCCATTAGTACCGTGGGGGCCAGATCGCCGGGAAACTTTTCGTTGGCTGAAAAAGCCGTAAGGCGGCGCTCGTTTTCGGCGGTTTCGCGTAACGATTGCCAGCCATCATCAAGAATTAGAAATTTTGGTGCTACGCCACCCTCGGTAAAGCTCTGCAATCCTCGGCGTATCAGGTCGTGCGAAACATCTTGGTAAAAAGCGTCCCATGTACACCAGCCGAATTGATCCACAAAAGTCGGCAGGGGCTTCTCGGTGCGCAGGCGCGTACTACCCATGTGCGCGGCCACACTACGTGCGGCGGCGGTTATTAGGGCGTAAGGATCCTCCCCGGCGGCGGCAAAAAGTCCCACTACCGAGTGGCCGAGCACCTGCGAATCGCCGGTATCCGCTACCAATTCCAGCCCGTTTTCCCCCGCGCCGCGCAAAGCCCCGCGGAAAGGTGAATCCACCAAGGGTATCAGTAATACGCAGGTGGAATCATCCATTTCCAACAGCAGTGACTGTGTCTCGACGGGCGTTCGCCCAAGGCAAACGCCTGCTTCGGGTATCATCCAGAAAGGGTCGCAGCGACGACAAGCCATGAAGCGGGAAATCTTCATCTCGCCAATGGGAAAAACCAACCGGCTCGAGGTCTGCGCGGCAGTAAACCTGACAAAAACACCCACGCCTAGGGGATCGGGAAGAAGCTCACAGGAAGAGAGAAGGGATTCAAGGGATGATGGGATCATGTGATTCTCCAAAAGGATATCATAAGTTTCCAGTGGTTTTCTCAATAATATAACGTGGTCTCCGTTTGGTTTCCATATAAATTTTTGCTAAATACTCGCCAATGATACCAAGACAAAGTAATTGAATGCCGCCAAGAAAATAGATAGGTAAAACAGTGGATGCCCATCCAGGTATCGCCAGTTCAGTGAACAGCTTAATCCAGATAGCCCAAATGGTGACTGCAAAACTAATCAAGGATACCAGTAAACCTAAGCCAGTGATGAATTTTAAAGGCACATTAGAAAAGGATGTTATACCCTGCCAAGCCAATGAGAGCATTTTTTTTAACGGATATTTTGATTCTCCAGCAAAACGGTCAGCGCGTTCGTAATACACTATGGTATTAGAAAAACCCAACTGAGGAATAATACCTCGAAGAAACAAATTGACTTCGCCAAATTCTCTCAACGCATCAATGACTCGGCGGCTCATTAGCCGGTAATCGGCATGATTGTAGATAATTTCAACGCCCATGATGCCTAGCAACCGATAGTAGGCTATGGCCGTGAAGTTTTTGAAAAAAGTATCCGTCTTACGAGAACTGCGAACTCCGTACACAATATCGTAGCCTGCGGCATAGTCATCAAGCATCTCTTCGATAGCCGCTAAATCATCCTGCAAATCCGCATCGACGCTGATGACAACCTCACCCTTCACCGTCAACAGTCCCGCCAACAGAGCATTTTGATGGCCCAGGTTGCGAGACAGTTTAATCCCCCGCACAAAGCTGTTAGTTTTGGATAATGTCTCAATCAAGCTCCAAGTTCCGTCGCGGCTGCCATCATCCACATAATATACGCAACTATCTAAAGTGACTTTCCCCTTATTTATCAGGTATTGCAATAACTCCGTGAGTCGTTGAACCGTTTCGGGAAGCACTGCTTCTTCATTGTAGCAAGGAACAACAATACTCAGTTCTGTCATTCGCGTGGTGAGGCTTGCCTTCTTAACGGTCCTAGACTTATTCGCTTGTTCAAGTGTTGGCTGTATGCCTCTACGCTCACGGAAAGCAAAGTAGCGACTACCCATAAATCCTATGGCTGTATAGGGAATAATGCCTAATGCTTGGGACAGATAAGCATTCAATTCAAAATGGGAATTGGCAAAAAGTACCGTTTCAAGATTCGCCACATAGGCTACTAATAGCACTAGCAAATAGCGGAGGAAACTGTAAACCGGGTGATCCTGGCTTTTAAAAGTCCATTTTTTGTTTAGGGCAAAACTCACCATAATGCCAATCAAGTAGCCAAACGCATTAGAAGAGGCGACACCCATTTGTAGAAAATACATGGCTAGGTAGATAGTTCCAAGTCCGACCAGTGTATTAACAATGCCAACAAGCAAATACCGAATTAGAGTCATGCAAAATCCCGTGAGTTGTGGGTAACTACTGTTAAAGAAACGTTTCGCCGACGCGTTCGGTACGCACGGTTAGTGTGTGGATCGAATCCGGTCCGAAGACCGCTGCTATGGTTTTCGCATACTTCGGTAAAACCTGCAAGGGAACATAAGCTTGAATAGTGCCTGCAAATCCCCCGCCGTGTACGCGGCAGGCCCCCTCCCCTTTCATAAACTTGCGGGTGAGCGCCAGACCGAGCAGAATAGCTTGGTCTTTCACCGCTCCTGTGGGAACCACATTTTGCAGGAACTCAGCCGAGGAATGGCCCGAAGTGTTCACCAGATTCAAGTAGGTGTCGAAGTCACCGGTCTCAATGGCGTTCACCATATCGTCCACCCGTTGGTTCTCCTCGAAAAAGTGGATGGCTCGGAGCAGTGCCCTGTCACCTACACGGGTACGCAGGCCGGCGATCCCTGTCCAGAATTGATCCTGTTCCACGTTGCGAAGCACCTCATGGCCGAAGCACTGGGCTACTAGGTTCATCTCAGACCGGATGGCGGAATAGTCGGAGGTCAGGTCGCCGTGCCTGCTCTTGGTGTCAACGATGCACAACGCCCAACCCTTGGCTTCCCAATCCAGCGTTAGTTGACGGATCTGGGGGTGAGAAGGGTGCAGAAAGTCGATGTTGACGATGCCGCCAAGGGAGCATGAAATCTGGTCCATCAGACCACAGGGCTTGCCATAATAGTTGTTTTCGGCCTCCTGCCCGATCACCGCCAATTGCACAGGGTCGACCTGTCCGTCATTGTAGAGGGTGTTAAGGATGTTTCCGGCTAGGATTTCGAAAGCCGCTGAACTGCTCAGGCCCGAACCCTGGGGTACACTCGATTCAACACAAGCCCGGAAGCCGCCAATCCGGTGTCCGCGCTTTTGGAAGCCGGCAGCTACGCCTCTCAGCAAAGCCACGGGCCTTCCGGTTTCGGCGCGGTTTGGACCCAAGTCATCCAGTTGGACTTTGAAAGGCTGTTCCCAGCCAGTCGAAAGAAGTTCTATCACTCCCTCGCAGGGTTGGACCGCAGCGACCAATTCGAGGTCGATGGCGGCGGCCAGCACCTTGCCGTTGTTATGGTCGGTGTGGTTGCCTGCCAGTTCCGTGCGGCCTGGAGCCGTGAAGAATCTCAGGCCACGGCTGTTGCCATAGGCTTCGCGGAAGCGCTTTTCCAGGCACATAAAAACAGCTTTGCGGTTCGCGTTCATTGCAATGCCATTTCGCTGCATGCACGCAGACGGTCGGCGGCCTGCTCTGGGGTAATGTCGCGTTGAGGCTGGGCCAGCATCTCGTAGCCCACCATGAATTTCTTCACGGTGGCGGAACGCAGGAGTGGCGGTAGGAAATGCACATGGAGTTGCCAGCCTTCGTGTCCCAATCCGTCGGTTGGCCGCTGGTGAAGGCCCATCGAGTAGGGGAAGCTGACACCGAACAGGTTGTCATATCGTCGTGTCATGCGGCCTAGGGCATCGGCAAAGCCATCTATCTCGGCAGTGCTTAGTTCGGTCAGATCGCGGCGTTGGGCTTTAGGCAGCAGCATTGTTTCGAAGGGCCAGACGGCCCAGAAAGGCACCACGGCGGCCCATGTGTCGTTTTCGAAGATTATACGCTCGGGGTTTGAAATTTCGAGTTTCAAGTAGTCCAGTAATAGAACCGAGCCCTTGTCCTTTTTCCAAGCGGCTTGGCGTTCGGTCTCGCGGGCCGGAAGGTCGGGAACGGTCTTCTGTGCCCAGATCTGACTATGGGGGTGGGGGTTGGAACAGCCCATGATTTCGCCACGGTTTTCAAAAATCTGAACGTGATTGATGTCGGGTCGGTCCCCAAGCTCGTTGTACTGGTAAGTCCACTCTTTCACTACTGCCACCAGTCCTTTCAGGTCCATCGTGGCCACGGTCAGATCGTGGCGAGGGCTGATGCAGACCACTTTGCATATCCCCAACTCCGACTCGGCAATCAGAAGACCGTTTCCGTCATTGCGCGAAGCCGCAGGGACATCTTCCAGCAACGCCGGGAAATCATTGGTGAAAACAAACACCTCTTTGTAGTCAGGGTTTACTGTGTCGCCGGCCCGCTTGTTGCCGGGGCAAAGGTAACAAGCGGTATCGTGCCGAAGCAGTACCGCTGGGGGCAGACTCTCAACCTTGCCCTGCCAAGGCCGCTGGGTGCGATGGGGCGACACCAGCACGGTTTCGCCAGTCAGAGGGTTGAAGCGGTTATGGGGAACATCGTTCCAATTCATAGGTACTTCATCAATGATGCTCCTGGTGGTTGAATTTCTGGCTTTGGTCATCGTTCAGCCCGATGGGTGAGTTTGTGGAGTGCGGCGACTCGTCGCCGCATGGTTCCGAAAGCGGCGACAAGTCGCCGCACTCCACATTGGGCGGGCTGAACGATGACCAAGGCCGAATTTCCTATTCGTATTTGTAAACCCGAAAATCATTGGTTTCAAACTTCTGATGCCAAGACGAGGGTATTATTCTATCTTCAGATTTTTTGATGACCACCAGCGAGCCAGGCATAACATCGCTTGCAGTGATTTGGATTGATTCTGAAATAAGCGGCCAATTGTAAGTTACGCCGGAACTGTGTTTGAGTAATTTCAAATTATTTTCTGGTAAATAATACTTAAAAACCAAATAGTCAATTGGTGATTCTATTTCTACCGAATAATTTGATGAAATCAAAGCAACAACTTCAGAGTATTTCGTCAAGTAAGGCATCCGAACCACGAAAAACAGTAACGCAAGATAGACACTAATAATCCATACGATTTCTTTCTTTGCAACTCTCCACCAAACATATAATATCCAGACTATCAACATAGTGCCATAACCAATCACATAGCGATCAATATAAATATTCAACCCAAATGAGGATGCCAACAAATCAAAAGTTAACGGCACGAACCCCATTGATGTTAGAATAATGATATCGCGTAACCCTTCTTTGTCCTTGATGCTATTTTTGAGTATAATAATAAAAGCAATGACCGATGCAATAAGTATTACAAAGCCAATATTCCCCATAGAGAGTGGAAACGAAAATGTATTAGCTGGAGAAAAACCAATTTGACGACTATCAATGCCAAATAAAAAGTCGGTAATAGTTTTTGGGATTACAGATAAATCGGCTGCTGGAATCCACAGCATCGTTGATGGTTGTTTGATGAATTTTCCTAAATTTGTGATTGACCATGCCCACGTTACTACAAGCCACCCTAAAAACGTAACAACAGCTATTCTTTTCATCAAGCCTGAATCATAGAGGGTTTTGTTTTCCTCCATCTTGAGCAACACAAAAGCAACGAAGAAGCCTGACACAATGAGGACACTCAAAAAGTGCGTCATCATCACCATAAATAACATTACACCCCAAATCACTAAGTCTTTCGAGAGCTTGAACGAATTCTTTGAGGCTTTGATAAAATAAATTATTGAGACGAGCATTAAGAATAAGAGAAATGCATATGATCTAGCTTCAGTTGAATAGCTGATGAAAAATGGGGAAAACGACAATACCGCCATTGTCGTAATACCTAACCACTTTTTATCTTCCTTTGCCAAACTAAGTTGATGAATTAACAAGTAGCCTATCGGGATCGTTGCAATTCCAAAAAAGATCGAAACTAATCTTAGATGAAAAGGATTAGTTGAACCTGTTATCCATGTGACAAACATTACAAGCGTAAAAAACAATGGCGGATGGTTTCTATCTTGAATTAGAGTTGATATAATATCCGGCCATGATTGCCGGATCATAACTCCAGTATATGCTTCATCATACCAAACATCATTATTTAATGCTTCATTAACACGCAAGACTGTTCCTCCAAGGATAATTAGTATCCATGGAAGCGTTGGAATAGCTTTCATATTGAAGATTCCTCGTACTAAATTTCGCAATTACAGCGTTTTTTATATCAATTTTGTACTTACATAATGTCCGTTCCATGTCGGCAAAGGGTTGCCGACCTACTGCGTATCAAGGACTGTAGGGCGGCAACCCCTTGCCGCCAAAGGTAAACAAAGTAATCAATGGACATAAAAAACGCTGTAGCTTTACATAGGATAAATACATTATCGACGAAATCTTAAAACAAGCTTAAGGCCAATCACAAAATATTCTCTTTAATTTAATTGCAGCCGCCCTTACTACAGAGGATGTGGCCTTGGTCATCGTTCAGTCCACCCAATGTGGAGTGCGGCGACTCGTCGCCGCTTTCCGAACTTTGTGGCGACGAGTCGCCGCACTCCACAAACTCACCCATCGGGCTTAACGATGACCAAGGCCGTAACATCAGTAAGTCAAGTCCGTCGAAGTGAGTTATTGCTGCGAAATCAATCGTACAATAGCAATACACGGTCTGTTAATGTTATATTTCAATCAAAATAGCTACTTTCTTCTGTACAGTCATGAAATTCAATCCTTTACCCTGGTTACTTATTCTGGCAATTCTAGCCCTTTCTTGGTGGGCCAAAAGTCAATTGATCGAACGGCAAGAATTGGCCTTTTTTTGCGGAGGCGGCGGTCAAACTCTTCAATGCAAGATGCGCTGGTTAATCGTAATGATTTTCCACAGCGGGAGCATTGGTTTTTTTGCCCTGTTCCTTGGCCTGTTGTCAGCGATTACCCGGTCGGGCTTCATCGGGCTCTTAGCCGGGGTAATCGGTGTGGCATGCTTGCTTCTGCATGGCGGGGATAATGCTGCCGTGGATTTTGCCTCTCTCGGTTTCTTGCTAGGCGTTCTGACGTTGGCTCGCGCGCAGTTCGACGACTACCGGACCCAATACTGAACCAGCCAGTGTTAGGCATAGCACAGCCCATGCAATGGCGTGTTGGTTGATCCCATCCGCCAGCCGCCAAGGTTCATCTTGAACAATAATGATGTGTTCAGCGACCGCTATCCATAGCCCGGCAAAGCCGACCCAACCGGCGAGTAAAACTTCCTCCAAATCAGCCTCGCTCTTGCCCTTGATCCAAGCCAACAAGGCAAGGCCGATGGCGGGTACGGAAAAGAGTGCCACTGGAAAATCCCGTGATCGCAAATCAAACACCAGGCACACGCAAACCAAAGCGGCACCGAATAAAAAAACAAACCGCAGCGCACCCAACAGGCGGGCGGTTTTATCAAAACTTTGGTCATTGCGCCGGAACCACCGCACCAAATGGCTGGCCGTGGACATGGCTGGCACAGTTTCGCCGGTCGAACACCATGCTGCCAAAGGGCTACCCAATACAAACGTGGCGGCTAATAGCAAGGCGGCATAAAGGCCGGTATAGGCCCATTCCAGCGGCGTTCGGTTGGTCATCACCATGTCGCGGCAGAAACCGGCCCAAGCACCTCCGCTGCTGATGCTGATGGCAAGCAATGCCGGAAACGTGCCGCCGTCCAGCTTTCGCGCTCTCAACTGGATAATCACCAATAGGCATAAAAATGCGACCATAGTGCCATAGGCTGCGAAGCTCCAGTAAGGGGCTTCGGCAACGGGACCGCGAATGGGAAACTTGGTGATGCCGTCAGCAGCGTAAATACCCCAATATCCGCCGACAGCGCCTTCTGAATCGCGCTTCCAAGGCTGATCGAACGCTTCGATGACGTTGTAGGGGATTTTTTCCAATTCCGCGCGTAATGCAAATTCCCGGATAAATCGCGCTTGGTTGACCAGCGAGGGTTCCGCTTCCTGGCGTTGGCGACCGTAGCTGGGCCAGCCGGTTTCCCCGATCAACACCTCCTTGCCCTTCAGCTCAGCTTTTGCGTGCTGGTAAATATGGCTGACATGGCCGACTGCGTTTTCGATCCCAATGGGATCGTCTTCCCAGTAGGGAAGGATATGCACCGTGGCGAATGACACTGAATCCAACAAATCCTTTTGGTAGCGCAGCCAGAATTCCCATACATCGGCATAGGTGACCGGCACACCCGGCACCGCCGCCTTGACTCGCTCAATGTAGGCCCGCATCATCGAGGGGGGCTGTTCCCTGCGCAGCAGCACTTCGTTGCCGACGATAATGGCACGGATGACTGAGGGATATTTTTGCGCCAGATCAATGGCAATAGTCAGTTCCTTTTCATTACTGCTTTGCTCGCGCCCAATCCATATGCCGAGCAACACTTTGATGCCTAGCTTTTGCGCTAACCTGGGCACTTCTTGCATTCCTTGGGTTACAGAATAGGTCCGCACGCAATCGAAACGTTGTGCCAGTGCTGTCAAGTCAGCTTCGATTTGTTCTGTGCTTATGGATGTTTCCCTGTCGAAAGGCGTTTGACCCGGCCTATGGAAGGGTGAATAAGACACACAGCTAAGGTGGTCTGTGAGGGCATCTACAAGAATCACCGGCTGGATCAAACTCCACCAGTAAAGGATCGAGAGCAAGGCGCCAGCCGCTAGGATGATGGAAACGAGCACCCGTTTCAAAAACATGCCAAATACCCTATATATTGTAAGTTATTACGGTTAATATTCACTGATGTTACCAACGTTGGTAGGCAAAAATTCCCATTAGGCGTAAACCGTAGGGACAAGGATACTCCGAATACATCCGGCGTCCAAGCTACTTGGAGCTTGTCGAAGGGGATTGCAAGCTTCAGTTTATGGCGTACCTTGTAGATTCTGCTTTGCTCTTAACGTTGCGTCGTTGCGCCGTTGCGTGAGACAAACAATCTTCGCCCATTGAATTGACATGCCGCATTGCAAGAAAGTCAAAAGAAGGTCTCACGCAACGACGCAACGTAAAAGCGCAAGTGATGGGTGAGATGGCAATGGGCAGGTTGACAGTGACGGGCCTGACCGGTTTTTCCGCAGCAAATGCTCCCTTTGATGACAAAGGCGCAATAGCTCCATGCGGATTGCACATTACCGGGTTGCGTAACATCAGTTATTCACGGCTGTTTTGCGAGGAGCGTGATGACCGCACTCTCGACAGGGTGGGACTCCTCAGATAGCAGGCTAATCTGATAGCGGCCCGGCGACACGACCCAGGCGTTGCTTGACTCATCAAAGTGGCGAAAAGCCTCTGCATCAAGTTTGAACTGCACATCGGCTGACTGGCCGGGGCGCAAAAAAACCTTTTTGAAACCTTTCAACTCTCGAACAGGCCGGGTCGCAGTCGGGTTAAGTTCGCCTACATAGAGTTGTGCAACATAAGCCCCCGCCCGTGTGCCGGTATTTTTTACGCTTGCATCGACTTCAACATACGGTTTCGAAGCATCAGCGTCTAGCACCGTCACCCTGGCAATTTTGCTTGAGAACGTGGTGTAAGAAAGCCCGTGGCCGAATCGAAAAGCGGCATGGCCTGGCTCCAAGTCGAAATACCGATAGCCTACAAAAACGTCATCTGAGTAAGTTGCAACTCCGTCAACGCCGGGGTAAGTTTGCGCTGCTGGCGAATCCCCCCAGGTTTGTGGAAATGAAATCGGCAACCGGCCCGAGGGGTTCACCGCTCCAAGAAGCACATCGGCGATGGCTAGCCCACCTTGTTCGCCAGGATACCAAGCATAAACGATGGAGCGGACTTTTGATGCCCACGCTGTCATGTCAATCGGGCTTCCAGCTTGAACAATGACAATCGTATTCGGGTTTGCTTTGGCTGTTTTCAAAATAAGCTCTTCTTGCCCGAATGGAAGCCGCAAGCTTGACCGATCAAAGCTCTCACTTTCAGTTTTTGCGGACTGGCCGACAAAAAGCAAGGAATAATCGGCTTGGCGAACCATTGAACCCATGCCGGGAGGCTTTGCAGTGCTGGCAGATTCAGTGGCGCCATCCGGCTCAACAACTTCCAATTGAAGATTGGCAAGCCCCTCCATTTTGTAATATTCGATTCTCAGTTGGTAAGTCTTGCCAGCAGACAATGGCTTGCGAACTGTGTCGTCGGTGAGCTGCGCTTGATTGGTATCCGCCGACCAATGATCGTAGATCAACGAATCGTCAAGGTAGACTCGTGCCGCTTGGGTAAAAGCAATCCGAAAAGCATGTTCACCGGTTTTGCGCGGGGTAATGGCGGCGGTCCAGCGAGCGGAAAACTTATTGGCGTTGACGGATTTTCCGGGCGAACCCCACTCCCAATCAAAATCGATGGTGGAAAATTCTTGATTGTGTACTGGTTGGCCGGCGAGGTTAGGGTTGTTGAAAAACTCGCCACGAAACGGGCCTGTCACAATCTCAGACTTAATTACCCCATCTCCCGGCAGGCTCATGTTGTCGTGAACATGCAGTTCAATGCTTGCTCCAGATTCTTGAATGCGTTGCCGCAAACCATCAGCCGCTGATATGGCTGTAGAACCATGGACAAACGAACTGCCGCCGCCACCCGTCCGGGCGCGTGTGGCCGAGGGGCCAAGAACCTCAACCGAGATTTTTTTCTTCAACGGCAAGGGTAACAGCGTTTTGTCGTTTTTCAGCAAGACAATGCTTTCTTGTGCAATTTTGAGTGCCGTTTCCGGATGATGGCTGGCAAAATTTGTCACTCTGTCGTCATTAGAGTTTTTACTGGAAGTGGCATCTTCAAGAAGACCTAGACGAGCTAAGACACTCAAAATCCTTCTGACTTTGTCGTCGATCACAGCGGTCGGAATTTTTTTCGTTTGCACGGCGCTTAAGAGTTCGGGTCCAAAGAAAACAGGATTTGGCATTTCAAGGTCAAGGCCATTAAGTGCTGCCGCAATCGTCGAGTGCGTCCCCTCCCAATCCGAAACGACAAAACCATCAAACCCCCACTCACGCTTCAAAATATCTTGTAGCAAACGGGCATTCTCAGAGCAGTAAGCGCCATTGGCTTTATTGTAGGCAGCCATGACCGAAACCGAACCGGCGTTCACACCGGCGGCGAAGCCGGGCCAATAAATTTCGCGCAAGGCCCGCTCGCTCACATGGACATCAATGTGGTCGCGGCCCCATTCTTGATTATTGACGGCGAAGTGCTTGATGCTGGTGCCGACCCCCATGGATTGAACCCCCGTCACAAATGCGCGCGCCATTTCGCTAGTCAGTAAGGGGTCTTCTCCGTAGCTTTCAAAATTGCGCCCACCCCAAGGTGTGCGTGTGATGTTGACCATCGGGGCGAGCAGCAGCCTTTTGTTCTGGGACCTGGCCTCCTCCCCGAATTCGCGAGCCATCTTGCCGACAAGTTCGGGGTCAAATGTAGCAGCCATGGCAATACCGGCAGGCCATGCGGTTGTTCCATGGCCAGCGCGAACTCCGACGGGTCCATCTGTCATTTCTAGCGCAGGAATGCCCAGTCGGTCAATGGCGCGAGTGGCAAACCCTGTGCCGCCAAGCAGGGAGACCTTTTCTTCCAGGGTCATTTTGCTGATTAAGGTTTCAACCCTTGACTGAGCGGTAGGTTTTCCTTGGCTCTCCACAGGGGTGTGTTGCTTAGTAGCGCATCCGGATAAGGTGGATATGATGATTAAAGCTGTAAAAAATTTATTCATTTCGAAAAACCTTGCCCCGTCACCCGGCATTTATGCGCCTGACCGGCGCACCAGACCATTCCGTGCCTTTGAGCAGTCGTTCCCCCTTCATCAGCAGTGACAGGTCGCCGACCTTCACATCGTCCTCGATCACCGTGTCATACAGAATTAGCGTGTTACTACCGATTGATACCCGTGAACCGATAACCACGTTAGACATCTTCATCACGCGGTCCTCGAACAGATGGGTCTGGATGGTGCAATCTTCGTTCAGGGCGACATCATCACCAAGCCGGACTAGATCAAACTCGGTGAAATCTGTTGTCATGAGGCAAGCCCGCCGTCCGATGTGCATGCCCAACATGCGGAAATACCAAGGCAGGAAAACTGTGCCGCGCAAATGCGAAGTGAGGAATTCATTGGTGAAGTGCTCGCAAAACCCCGTCACCAGTTCGGTGCGCCATACGAAAGGACTCCACAAGGGTTGTTCGGCAGGCTTGTATCGGCCAACGATCAACAGTTTCATGATGACGGTCAATGCAACGCCCGCGACCCCGAAGACGATGTAAAGCAAGGGAAATGCTAGAGCCGCGACGGTCGGGCCGAAGTCATCCTCAATCTGGATGGAGAAGGACAGCATTAGGGTGGTGAATACCACAAAACCCGTGGAGGGCAGGATCACTCGGAAAAATTCGATGAACAGGCGCTGACAATAGACAAACAGCGTAGGATGGTAGGTTCTTTCCTCCGTGAACTGGTGTTCCGATTTTTGGCGTTGGGGAAGGTACACAGCGGGTGTGCCGACCCATGATGTCCCATCCGGGGTCACATCCCCTGGCGGGCTGCTCTGGCAACCAAGCAGGCAGTTGTCTCCGATCTTCGCACCGACCGGGACATAGGCATTATTGCCAATGAAGCTCTTCGAACCGATGACGGTTTTTTTTAGTATCAGGTTGCCGTCGAAGGCTTTGGCTGGCCCAAGCGCAGCGTTGTCGGCGATGAAACTGCCATCGCCGATAGTCAACAAGTCGGGGAGGATGAAAGCAGCAGTGGAAACTTCGGCGTTTTTGCCGATCTTGACGCCTAAGGCCCGATACCAAGGGTTGAGATAGATCGTGGAATAAAGCGTCAGCAACAAATCTAGGCTGGAACCCATCAATTTATCCACAACCCATTTGCGTAGGTAAAACCAGCTTTTGACGGAATAGACACCTTCCTTCAACTTTCCCAGCAGGACCCACTTGAGCAACAGAATCTGCAAGGCGGACAATACCACGAAGATGAGGGCAACGACGGGGGCCAACAGCAGATAGCCATAGTCCTCGCTCGCATAATCGAAGTGGTACATGAAAACGATGCCAGGAAAAATAGGCAACAGTGACACGGCGGGGAGGATAAAGAAACTGACTCCGTAAAATACAGTGGCCAAGGCATCCTTAAATGGCGACTCATGCCTGTTTCCCTCCCTTGGGGGTCCGTCCTCCCCGCGAATGGCCGGCGACCCGGACCAGTATTCGTTCTCTCCAAGGCGCTGGCCGCTGGCTATGCAGGTGTGATCGCCGATGACCGTGTCATCTCCGATTTCCACATCCATGCCGACAGACGAGCGTATGCCAATGCAAACATTATTCCCTACGGTTATTCTACGGACTTTTAACAGCCCGTCCTCCAGCCCGTAGCAGGATAGATTGGCATCGGCGTTGATGCAAACATCCTCGCCCATGCTCAACAAATCCAAACCGGCGACCAGATGGGACTCTATATGCGCCCCTTTGCCAATCTTGGAACCTAGGCACTTGAGATAAATGCACAGCAGCGGCGTACCCGACAAAAAATGGATGGGTACACAATTCAGCACTCGCTGGACAAATAGCCACCTTAGGTAATAGAATCCCCAGATCGGATAGTCACCTTCCTTCAACCGGCCTAGCACCAGCCATTTGCAGGCGATGCCGAGCAATAACATCACGGGGTAGACGACCACAAGGCCCATGAACGAAGCCCCCAAAGATTCCCAGAAAGGGTATTCGTAGGCTTTTAGGAAACTGTAAATCAGAAAGGGCGTGACCCACTGGAGCGCAAAAAAGCCCATGATGAAATACACCATGAGTGCTTGCAAACAAACACTTAGGCGGTATTTCCAAGCCCCTATATGGAAGAATGGGGTTGCCCCCTTGGCTTCGCCAGCCCCCAGTGTTTTCGCTATATGGTTCGCCAAATAAGCCGCTAGTTTTGCTATCGTCGGATGGGCATAGATGTCTCCCATGGACAGGTCCGAAAACCGGTTGTCCATGCGCATTGCGGAAACAAATTCGGCTGCCAGCAAGGAGTGCCCACCCAAATTAACAAAGAAATCGTCGGTTTCGTCGATGATATCGGTGCTGAAAAGCTTGCGCCATTGATCGTAGATGGCTTGTTTTAGCGGAGAATCGAATTCTTGAGCGGTCCCTTGAGCAATTTTCCTGTCAGGTGCAGGGAAAGCTTTGCGGTCAACCTTGCCACTGGGAAGTAGCGGGAAAGACTGGGTTGATTCAATGAAGGCAGGGACCATATAAGGCGGCAGTATCCGTTTGAGCCGGGTGATGAGTTCCTGCTCATCGACATGCGCCCCCTCTGCACTGATCACATAGGCTGCCAATACCGGGCGGCCTTCGATTTCTTGGACCAAGGCCACCGCGTTGAGGATACCGGCTTGGGTGCGGAGTAGAGCTTCAATCTCGGCCAGTTCCACGCGAAACCCTCGAATTTTTACCTGAGTGTCAATCCGCCCCAAGTATTCGATAGCGTCGTCCGCATTAATCCTAGCCATGTCACCGGTGCGGTAAAGGGTCGGGCTATCATCGCCCGTTAGTCCGGCCTGGACATTCACAATGAATTGCTTTGCAGTCAGTTCCTCGCGGTTCAGATAACCCTTTGCCACCCCGTTGCCGCCTATTACGAGTTCCCCTTCCTGCCCTTTTTCAAGAAGGCTCCCGTCCTCGTCCATGATATAGATCGTATAATTTGCGAGCGGACGGCCAATTGTGACTTTTTCATGTGGTCGGCAGAGGCTGGCGGTGGCAACCACGGTGGTTTCTGTCGGGCCATAGGTGTTATAGATGCGGCGATCCGGTGAGAACCAAGGTTTAATGAAGTCTTCTGGCAGGGTTTCCCCTCCCAAGATAAGCAGCCGTATGGAAGGGACAGGCTTTGGCATCGTCGCCAATAGGGTTGGCACACAGGAAAGGACGCTGATCTGTAATTCGGCAAGCACTTTGCACAGATCAGGACCGGCATGCATGATTTCCGGCGTGCCTGCGATTAGGGTGGCCGCTGCATTGAAGGCAGTCCAGACTTCCTCAACCGAGGCATCAAAGGCCAAGGAAAAGCCTTGCAGCAGTCGGTCTTCTGGCCTTACTGCATAGATCTGTTGTTCGGCGAGTATTAAGTGGTAAGCATTGCCATGGCAAATCGGCACACCCTTGGGCTTTCCGGTGGAACCCGAGGTGTAGATGACATAAGCCTCGTCTTCAGGTCCAATATTTGTTGGGACAGGCTTTTTACTCTGTTTGTCGATTTCGTTCCTGGATTCGTTGAGGTATATTTTCGGTATGTCGATTTCCCCAGCGAGATCGAAGAACTCCAGGCTTGTTAGCAGGGCCACCGCCGCACTGTCCGAAACGATGAAGCGGACGCGCTCCTCGGGGTAGGAAGGGTCTAGGGGTACGTAAGATGCCCCGGCTTTAAGTATTCCCAATATGGCAGTGTATATTTCCAAAGATTTGGAGAGGAGAAGGCAGATGCGTTGACCCTTGCCGATTCCGACGCTATGAAGGAAATTGGCAAACCGGTTCGTCTGCGATTCCATATCCCCATAACTAATGTTACTGCCCCTGCATTCGACGGCAATGCGATCTGGATATAGATTGGCACTGTTTTCAAACAGCGTGTGGAGAAGCCCACTCTTGGTTATTGAAGGATCGGGGTTTTGCAGGAATGCGTATTTCTTGTCAGAAAAACTTACCTGTTCAATAGGACGAATAAGTTTTTCAGTATCGGTATCTATTATTTCCAGTTTCACAATATCCTCACAAAACACTTCTTATTTCGGCTCAGTTGATTATCTTACGTTTCCGATTGAGCGCCTGTCTCGCTTGATGGACGACGATGGAGAGTATTTTCAACTGGTCGGCATCTAGGGGAGTTTCCGCATCGGGCCCAAGTGATCTGGCCACAATAGTGTCGATTTCGTCTTCGAACTTGTCGAGTTCTTCCGGGTTGGCGTTCCGTGCTTCACGCATAATCCCAATAAGCCTGTCAATCTCCAATCTCCCGTTATTCTTAATGGGTTTTTTACGGGAGCCGAGCAACCACGCAAATCCCGAACCGAACACGCCCAGTACAATTGAAGTCAAGTAAAGTATGTTGGTGGCGCTGTCGACTAAGGAGGTTTGCTCGCCGCTGAAAAATGCAGCCGCACCAGGGTGGACTGGCAGCGCTTCATTCTTATCGTCGGAGTCAGGTTCCTCGATCTGCATCGCAATGGGCGTTACGGATATGAGTCTTGCTTTGGCAAGGAACAAAATTCGAGCGACTTCGCCGACAACGAAGTCCGGCAGCGAATATTTGGCGACCAAGCGATAGGTCACGGCCAGCGTGGTCAAATCTTCCTCAGGTCGAGGAGAAGCCCCTCCGAACGCCCCGGCCTCGATGTCGTTAGATTCCACCCCCGTAAGCTGTTTGGCAATCGCCGCCGCTTGTTTGTCCCCAATCAATTCAGGGGGGGATTTCGTCGCGTGGGTAATGGAGGCAATGACCTTGGATATCAGCCCAGGACCCACCGGGCCTAGCGCCAAAATACCGACGACCCTTTTTTGGGTGACGGCCTCCCCGGTTTCCTCGAAAGATAGCAACTCACGCCCCACCCTGCCTGGTGAAATGTTGTAATAATTTAGAATAGCGTCGAGCAGGTGTTCCAACTGCCTGTCTTCTTCCTCTGCGCCTGATTTGAGAATGCCAATCTTCTTACCTGCAAGGTTCTGCAAACTCGTGATGTGAGAATGGGCCGGTACAATCAAGACAAGGCTGTCGCGCCTTAAAATGGCAACCGTCAGACCGTTTTTTGGCATCAAAATATCGCTACGAACAACGGCAAGATCCGCCGTGCCATTTTCCAGAGCCTTGGCACTCATAGCCATATTGTCGTTTTGAATGCGGTGGAGGCGGACATGCGGTTCCTCCTCGGCAAAGACTTGGTTGATCGCACTTAACCCCAGCACCCCACCCTCAAGGGCGGGGCCGGTGGCAACATTCAACGGCCAAACGGCCAAACTAGAGTTCCACCAAAGCGTTGCAACCCCCCCGATGGCAAGAACGCAAAGCAAAGTGACCAAAATTAGGTTAGATGCAATATTTCGTATCATAGCTACAGTGAGGATATTCAAGTATAACACGCTTGCCAAACAGTCGCCCCATCAACATTGCCGGCACGGGGGCGATCAAGAAGTTCCAGTAGCTGGCGGAAAAGGCATGTCCCACGTCTGCACGGGGGATTTTCGCAGCAACAAGAGTGTGTAGAGGATTAAATTTCCAATACCAGAGCGAAGGCTTGGGCTTTGGGAGAAAGGATTGGGGCATCTCTCCGTGGAACGTCATTGTTGACGTACGCAGAAACAGACGGTCAACAACGACAACAAACCGGGTATGTGTACCCCATCCATCGAACGGTGGAGGGTATTTGGCTATCTCTAAAAATGGAGGTGCATCTTTTTTGGGAGGCATCAGAAAATTTAATAGCGTTGGGATTGTTGGCAATGATACCATCATACTGTTTAATTCGACCATCCTTAGCTGTCCCGGTTTAAGTTGGTAGCCGAAATTACTCTACCGGAAACGGCAGATAGTCCGTCCACTTAGTCTCGCCACCCGCTTCGTCAGGCCCCGGCAGGGCTGAAGTGTCCCAACCGCCGCCCAGTGCCGTGACAAGCAGCACGGCGGCGGTCAATCGTCTGCCCTTCAGTTGCACGGCATTATTCTCACTAGCCAAAGCAGCGGCTTGGGCGACCATGACATTCAGATAGCCCACCGTACCTGATTTGTACTGATTGACTGTCAACGCCAAAGATTCGCGGAAGGCACGTACCGCTCTGTCCTGTACTTCAGCCTCTTCTTCTAGGATGCGCAATGCGGCTACGTTGTCTTCCACCTGCTGAAAACCGGTTAGTATCGTTTGTTTATAGTTGGCGACGGCGGCATCGAAGGCATCGACGGTCTGCTTCAATTGCGCGTTTCGCGCCCCCCCGTCGAAAAGAGTCAATACTGCGGAGGAAGGGCCCAACGCCCAATAACGGCTCGCCATGGAGAATAAAGACGAGAGCGTGTTGGTTTGATAACCGTTGTTGGCGGACAAGGTGACTGTCGGAAAGTAAGCCGCCTTGGCCACGCCGATTAGCGCATTGGCGGCGGCGATCTGGCGCTCGGCGGTGGCGATGTCAGGCCGCCGCTCCAGCAGTTGCGAGGGGATGCCGACCGGTATCGGTGGTGGAACCGCAGTCAGCGGCGCGGCATCCAGGGACAGTTCATACGGGGGTTTGCCGATCAACACCGCCACCGCATGTTCCATCTGCGCCCGCAGCACCCCAACATCAATGGCTTGGGCATGGGCCGACTCGAGTTGGGACTCGGCCAGTGCCACGTCAGTTCGCGCCGCGACCCCCGCCGCATAACGGTTTTGCGTCAATTCTAGCGATTTCTGGTAAGAGGCTGCGGTTTCATCCAGCAGTTTTCTCTGCGCATCCAGCGCACGCATCTGAAAGTAATCCTGGGCCAGGGTGGCTTGGGTGGAAAGGCGCAAAGCCTGCATGGTGCCGGCGCTGGCTTGGGCGCTGCCGATGTTGGACTCGACCTGCCTGCGCACGACACCCCATAAATCGGGTTGCCAGGTTGTGGAAAAGTTTTCCGTAAACAAATATTTGACACCGGGGACTGCGGCACTCGTCCCGCTGACGGAACGGAAGCGATTGACCGCTGTCGTCGAGCTAGCAGTGGGGAAAAACGCGGCCCGCGCCGCCTGTACCAAGGCTTGCGCATGGCGGTATTGGGACTCGGCCTGGGCGATGGATTGATTGCCGGTGGCGACTTGTTCCTCCAGCGCATTCAATTGCGGGTCTTGGAATATCTCCCACCATTTGCCGGGAGGCAGGTGATCGCGTGGCTGCGCCTGTTTCCACCCTTTAAGTTCTTTGAAAGCAGCGGGGGTTGGCATAGTCGGGCGGACATAATCCGGACCGACGGTGCAGCCTGCCAGTAGTATGGCCAAAATCGGGAATGACAGTTTTTTCGAGTATCGGGACATCATATGAAACTTGAGATTACTGAGTATGGTCAACTACCGGATTAGGTCTGAAACCGCGGCCACACCAGAGCCGGAACCGCTCCAAATAGAGATAAACCACTGGCGTGGTGTAAAGCGTGAGCATTTGGCTGACGATCAGGCCACCGACGATGGTGATTCCCAATGGTCGGCGCAGTTCCGCCCCATAGCCGGAACCAAGCGCCAGCGGCAAGGCACCGAGTAGGGCTGCGAAGGTCGTCATCATGATCGGGCGAAAACGGATCATACACGCGGTGAAAATGGCTTCGTGAGCATCAATCCCTTGTTCGCGCTCCGCATTTAGGGCAAAGTCGATCATCATGATGGCGTTCTTTTTCACTATGCCGATCAACAAAATTACGCCGATCAAGGCGATGATGCTAAATTCCGTGCCGGTTGCCAGCAGGGCAAGAATCGCCCCGACACCGGCGGAGGGCAAGGTGGAGATAATGGTGATGGGGTGTACGTAGCTCTCATAGAGGATGCCCAGCACGATGTAGATGGCGAAAAGGGCGGCTAAAATCAGCCAGGGCTGGTTTTTCAACGAGTCTTGGAACACCTTCGCCGTACCTTGGAAGCCGCTGTGGACCGATGCCGGCACACCGATTTCTTGCAAGGTTTTTTTAATGATCTCGGTTGCATCGGAGAGTGAGTATCCGGGTTTCAGGTTGAAGGAGATGGTCGCCGCAGCGAATTGTCCTTGATGGTTGACGGTCAACGGCGTGTTGGTCGGCGCGTAACTCGCAAAAGCCGACAGCGGTGGCTGGGTGTTGGCCGTTTGCGGTGTCACCGGGGCGACGCTAAGGTAAATTTGCCGCAAAGTTTGTGAGTTTTGCCAATATTCGGGGGCCAGTTCCATCACGACATGGTATTGATTGAGCGGGTTGTACATGACGGAAACCTGGCGCTGTCCGAAGGCATCGTTTAAGCTCGCATCAATCAATGCCATGTTGACCCCGAGCCGCGTCGCCGCGTCGCGGTCCACTTTCAGCGACACCTGCTGCCCCTTGTCCTGCTGGTCGGTGTTGACATCCGTCAGTTCGGGGCGTGTGGACAGTGCCTTGAGGATTTTCGGTGCCCACTCGCGCAGATCGGCCAGGTGTTCCGCCTGCAAGGTATATTGGAACATGGAGGCCGACAACCGGCCACCCACGTTGAGTTCTTGCTGCGGTTGCAGAAACAGACTAGCCCCAGGCTCGTTTGCCAGCTTTTTACGCAAACGGCCCAAGATGAGGTCTAGGGGGGCATCCCGATCTTCCGGTGGCTTGAGCACCGCGAACATCCGGGCGGTGTTACTGCCCTGCTGACCACCTGCAACGCCAATGACGTTGTCTATGGCCTGGTCTTGCCGCACGATATTGACAAAGTCGGCCAGTTTTTTCGCCATGGACTGGAACGAGGTGCTCTGGTCCGCCTGGATGGTGCCACCCAGCCTCCCTGTGTCCTGCACCGGGAAAAACCCCTTGGGTATGATCACATAGAGATAGATGTTCAGTCCTATTGTGCACAAAAGCAGAAGCATCATCAGGCGTGGATGGCCCAAGGCCCAGCGCAAACTTCGTTCATAGCCTCGTAGCAGACGGTCGAAAAGGCGTTCCACCCAGAGGTAGATGCGACCGTGTTGTTTGCTTTCCGGTTTGAGCAAGCGCGCACAAAGCATGGGGGTAGTGGTCAACGACACCACCAGCGACACCAACACGGCGACGGAAAGAGTGACCGCAAACTCCCGAAATATTCGTCCGACGAGTCCGCCCATCAGCAATATCGGAACAAACACGGCAATCAGCGACAAGCTCATGGATAGCACCGTGAAACCGACTTCCTCGGTGCCTTTTAGCGCGGCCTGGAGCGGGGGAACCCCCTTTTCGATGTGGCGGGAGGTATTCTCCAGCACCACGATGGCATCATCGACCACGAAGCCGGTGGCGATGGTCAAAGCCATCAGTGACAGGTTGTCGATGCTGTAATGGCATAGGTACATCACCCCGAAGGCCCCGATCAGTGAAACCGGCACGACGATGATCGGGATAAGGGCCGAAGCCGGATTGCGCAGGAACACAAACACCACAAAAATCACCAGTCCGATGGAGATAAACAGGCTTTTCCCCACTTCGTTGACAGATGCCCTGATGGTCGTAGAACGGTCCACCACCACCGACAGGTCGATGGCGTTTGGGATGGATGCCCGTAGTTGCGGGAGCATGGCCTTCACCTTTTCCACCGTTTCGATGACGTTGGCACCGGGCTGTTTGAACAGGATCAGCAGCACGGAGGGTTTGCCATTTTTCAGTCCGGCATTGCGCAGGTCTTCCACCGAATCCACCGCTGTGCCGAGGTCGGCGATGCGCACGGCGGCGCCATTGCGATACGCCACGATCAGCGGCAGGTATTCCTTGGCGCTTTTGGCCTGATCATTGGCCTGGATTTGCCAATAATGCCTGTCATCTTCCACTGAACCTTTGGGGCGGTTCGGATTGGCCGCGACAATAGCCGTGCGGACATCTTCCAGCCCCACGCCGTATTTCGCCAAGGCATTGGGATTCAACTCGACCCGCACCGCAGGCAATGAACTGCCGCCTACGGTCACTTGTCCGACTCCCCGGATTTGGGAGATTTTTTGCGCCAGAATCGTCGAAGCCGCATCATACATTTGACCGCGAGTCTGGGTATCCGAGGTCATTGCCAGAATCAGGATGGGGGAGTCGGCCGGGTTTACTTTGCGATAATTGGGACGGCTGGGTAAATTGGTGGGCAGTAGGCTACTGGCGGCGTTGATAGCCGCCTGCACATCGCGGGCCGCGCCGTCAATGTCACGATCAAGGTCGAATTGCAGGGTGATGTTGGTGGAGCCCAGGGAACTCGATGAAGTCATCTCCGTAATGCCGGCAATCCGTCCCAAAGACCGTTCAAGCGGGGTGGCCACTGTGGCAGCCATGGTTTCCGGACTGGCACCGGGCAGGGAAGCCGAAACGTTGATGGTAGGATTATCCACCTGTGGCAACGGTGCCACAGGTAGTTGTAGAAAGGCGATGATGCCCGCCAGTGTCAAGCCGATGGTCAGCAGTGTAGTGGCGACTGGCCGATAGATGAAAAATGCGGATAGATTCACGCCTCGTCACCCATCATTTTATTCCCCCTTTTGCAAAGGTGGGTAGGGGGGATTTTCCAGCCTGCCACTCACACGGCGGGCCATCCGGTCCATGGCTAAATAAATGACCGGTGTCGTGAACAGGGTCAATAGTTGGCTCAAGATCAAGCCACCGACCATCGTGATCCCCAGCGGATGGCGCAGTTCCGATCCTACTCCGGTTCCCAACATCAGCGGAAGGGCACCGAGCAATGCCGCCAGGGTCGTCATCATGATGGGCCGAAAGCGCAGCAGGCAAGCCTGATGAATAGCCTCTCTAGGCGGCAGACCCTGCTTGCGTTCCGCATCCAGGGCAAAGTCGATCATCATGATGGCGTTCTTTTTCACGATGCCAATCAGCAGGATGATGCCGATAATGCCGATGATGCCGAGGTCCATATCCGAAGCCATCAGTGCAAGCAGGGCACCGACACCGGCAGAGGGCAGGGTTGAAAGTATCGTGATAGGGTGGATATAGCTTTCGTAAAGAACCCCAAGCACGATATATACCGTCACGATGGCGGCGAGAATCAGCCATAGCGTATTGGTCAGCGAGGCGGTGAAAGCCAAAGCCGCGCCTTGGTAATTGGTGCGGACGCTCAATGGCATGCCGATTTCTTCTTTGGCCGCCTCAATGGCCTTGACCGCATCGCCTAGGGAAGCCCCCGGTGCCAGATTGAAGGAAATCGTCGAAGATGGAAACTGGCCTTGGTGATTGATGGATAAAGAGGTTTGACGCTCCGACACCTGTGCAATGGCGGACAAGGGGACTTGCGTCCCGTTAGTCGAAGGGATGCGAAGATCATTTAGGGACTCCGGGCCACCACGATAATCGGGTTTCACTTCGAGCACTACCCGGTATTGGTTCGACTGGGTGAAGATGGTGGACACCAACCGTTGCCCGTAAGCATCGTACAGGATGTTGTCGATGGCCGCCGTAGTGACCCCTAGGCGGCTCGCGGTGTTGCGGTCAATGGACACGAACGCTTGCAGCCCCTGGTCTTGCAGATCGCTGTTGACCTCGGTGATTTCATGCACATGGGAAAGCCGCTCGACGAGGCGATGCGTCCATTGATTCAACTCCTCTGGAATGGCTGTCTCCAGGGTAAACTGGAATAAGGTGCGGCTGACCCGGTTTTCCAGGGTGAGGTCCTGCACCGGTTGGAGAAACAGCGAAATGTCCTGTACTTCCGCCAGCTTAGGCTGTAGCCTCCGGATCACCTCCGTGACATTCACCCCCCGCACGTCCAGCGGTTTCAGATTGATTAGGAAGCGGCCACTGTTCAGAGTGGGATTAGTGCCGTCCACACCGATGAATGAAGACAGGCTTTCCACTGCCGGGTCTTGCAGAATGATATTAGCCAAAGCTTTTTGCCGCACCCCCATGGCAGGGAAGGAAATGTCCTGTGGCGCTTCTGAAATCCCTTGGATGAGCCCGGTGTCTTGAACCGGAAAGAACCCCTTGGGTATGATGATGTAAAGCCACACGGTCAGCCCTAAGGTTGCGAACGCGATAAGCAAAGTCAGGGTTTGCCGTTCCAACACCCATTCCAGCATCCGGCCATAACCCGCAATCATCCGGTCAAAAAACCGACCGCTGCTAAGATAAAACCAACCGGCTTTTTTCTCGTCTATCGGGCGGAGCAGCTTGGCGCACATCATCGGCGTCAAGGTCAGCGACACGACGGCGGAGATGAGAATGGACACCGCCAGCGTGATGGCGAATTCGCGGAACAGACGACCGACCACATCCCCCATGAACAGCAGTGGAATCAGCACCGCGACCAGCGAAAAGGTCAATGAAATAATGGTGAAACCGATCTGTTCCGAACCCTTGAGAGCCGCCTCCAATGGGGGGTCGCCTTCTTCAATGTAACGGGAAATGTTCTCGATTACCACGATGGCATCGTCGACCACAAAGCCTGTGGCGATGGTAAGCGCCATCAGGGTCAGGTTATTGATGCTGAAACCGGCGAGGTACATAACACCGAAGGTTCCGATCAGGGACAATGGAACCGCAATGCCCGGAATGGTGGTGGCCGGGACATTGCGGAGAAAGACAAAAATCACCAACACGACCAAGGCCACGGACAGCAACAGTTCGATGCGGACATCCCGTACCGAGGCGCGGATAGTGATCGTGCGATCCGTCAGCGGTGCAATGTCCACCGATGTGGGTAGTATCGCCTGCAATTTAGGAAACAATTGTTGGATGCGGTCTACGACTTCGATCACATTGGCGCCCGGCTGGCGCTGGATGTTGACGACGACGGCCGCCGTTCCGTTGGCCCAGGCGGCGAGCCGGACATTCTCGGCACTGTCCACCGCGTCGGCGACCTCGGACAGTTTCACCGGGGCACCGTTACGGTAGGCGACAACCAGTTTCTGGTATTCCGCCGCCGACTTGAGTTGGTCATTGGCATCAATGATGGCCGCACGGGCCGGACCGTCAAACATACCCTTGGCTTGGTTTACATTGGCGGCGGCAATCGCTGTGCGCAGGTCTTCGAGACTCATGCCGTAGGCGGCCAAGGCTTTGGGATTAGCGCGGATGCGCACCGCCGGACGCTGCCCACCCGTGATGCTGACCAGCCCGACCCCCGGCAGTTGGGAAATCTTTTGTGCCAACCGGGTATCGACCAAGTCTTCCACCTGGGACAATGGCAAAATCTTCGAACTGACGGCCAAAGTCAGGATCGGCGCATCCGCCGGGTTGACCTTGTTGTAAATGGGCGGCATCGGTAGGTCGGTGGGCAGAAACGTGTTGGCGGCATTGATGGCCGCCTGTACTGTTTGTTCGGCGATATCCAAGTCCAAATTGAGGTTGAACTGCAAGGTGATGACCGATGCGCCGCCTGAACTGGCCGATGACATCTGGTTAAGCCCCGGCATCTGGCCGAATTGGCGCTCCAAGGGTGCTGTGACCGACGAGGTCATGACCTCGGGGCTGGCACCGGGATAAAGTGTCACCACTTGGATCATCGGGTAATCCACTTGTGGCAAGGCCGAAATTGGCAATAACCGATAAGCTAGGATGCCGACCAACAACAACGCCACCATCAGCAAGGAGGTGGCGACCGGGCGTAAAATGAACGTCCGTGACGGATTAAAGGACGGCAATGGATTGGGATCGGACTGAAGGCTCACGAACCAGAGCCTTTGCGCCAATGTTGGCGTTTGCCAGAATCGGGGGCTTGTTTCCCATCCGAATTATCCAGTGGTTTCCCGCTAGCAGGCGCTTGCGGGGTTGCTGGGTTCGTGGGGGCCTGTGTATCAGCCGCCTTTTCCTGGGTCTTTCGGACACCCGGCTGGATGACTTCCACTTTTGTCCCTTCACGGAGTTTGTCGACACCGTCCACCACCAGTGTTTCGTTGGGTGCCAGCCCTTCTAGGATTGCCGTTTTTTCCCCTTCGGACGGACCCTGTTTCACCGGGCGCACAGTCACTGTATTGTCATCCTTCACCACGTAAACAAAGGCACCGATTGAACCATGCTGAATCGCCGCAATCGGTGCGATGGTCGCGGCAATCAGGGTATCTAGTTTCATCTTGACGTTGACGAATTGGTTTGAAAACAGCCTAAAGTCATCATTGGCGAACTGGGCCTTGAGCTTGACAGTACCCGTGGTTACATCAATCTGGTTATCCACCGCCAATAGATGTCCGGTCGCGAGTTTGTTCTTGCCGGCCCGGTCATAAGCTTCGACTGCAATCTCTTCTCCCGAACGCCAGCGCTTCATGACGGCGGGCACTTCATCTTCAGGCAACGTGAAGACTACAGCGATAGGTTGGATTTGCGTGATTACGACCAGCCCGTTGGCATCGGCGGCATGGATGATATTGCCCTGATCGACTAACCGTATCCCCACCCGTCCGGTAACAGGGGATGTCACTCGCGCATAGATGAGTTGTAGTTTGGCGGTGTCAACCAAGGCGCGATCCATTTCCACATTGCCCCGGTATTGCTGGACTAGGTATTCCTGCGTCACGGTTTGCTGCGCGGCAATGGAGTCTTGCTCCAACAGTTTCTTATAGCGGACCAGGTCGATTTCGGCGTTCTTCAACAAGGCTTCGTCCCGCAACAACTGCCCTTCGGCCTGATGCAACTGAACCTGAAATGGCCGGGGGTCGATTTCAGCCAACAAGTCTCCTTCGTGGACCATCTGGCCTTCAGTGAAGGCCACGCGCATCAATTCGCCATCGACGCGGGTATGCACCGTGACCGTGCGTAGCGCAATGACCGAACCCAATCCATTCAAATAAATCGGAAAGTCCCCTTGAGTGGCCTTGGCGACGGCAACCGGTATGGGCATATCGGGCATCTTTCCGTGCTTTGATTTGGGGCCGGATTCGGGTTCTTGGTGGTTGCCGGGTTGTTTGTGGAAGAATCCGGCAATACTGGTGGTTGTCGGAAGCTGACTGTCGGGGTTCCTGACAAAGTACCAAGCAATGCCGATTGCAATGATTGCAACGAGCCAAAGCAGCCGCTTTAACCAGCTTCGATTTGCCGACGGTTGTAAAACCCGGTGTTCATCTTGATTCATCAATAATAATGCGATTGTGTGTCCATAATCTTATTTATACCTGTTTAGCGGACTTTTGTCACCTCAAAAAGGCATTATTTTGTATCGCTGTGTGTCTTGATCGGACATTGACACAAAACGATACAAAAAGCCATGCTACCGAAACATCATAGATACAACTAGGTGTTGAAATGTAATAACTATATTCTTAAATGGCATATTTTATAGGACGCTAGGTCAATGACAGCCGTATTTTTTTGATGTTACCTTAAAAAGCTTACCGAATAGATTAGAAAATACAGATGTCTATAAATCCTATTGGCAATACAAGATGGGAATTGGATGGGACGTGGGAAACCATATAGACAGGAATTGCTGTTCCGATAACTTTGTTGAATTTGTCGAAAAAGTCATAGAGAAATATCCTTGTATTTCTAGCAAAACTTTTGAAATATGATCGACCACCCCAACCAAGCCCCAGACGAAAGGAATACTCACATTCGCATCTTTTGGAATTGGCTTCAAGTTGCGGGTAATACTGGGGTTGTATAGGTTGCCTACGGCCTTGGTCATTGTTCAGCCCACCCAATGTGGAGTGCGGCGACTCGTCGCCGCTTTCCGAACTTTACGGCGACGAGTCGCCGCACTCCACAAACCCACCCATCGGGCTTAACGATGACCAAGGCCCTTTGTGCCGATCTTGGCTTTAGTACCCCAGATCGTGCTAAAAACGTCCGCCGCTCTGAAATTAAACGTGGTGGACATGCCCGGTCCCACGGAAATGGGTCCGCTAGTCGCCGATTTAAAACCAGGTTCGCAAGCTAGGTTAACCGTATGGCGCAATGGGCAATCCAAACTCATCACGATGCGTGTCTACGAAGCGAATGACGACACACAGCAGGCTAGCGCAGCGGCGGAACTTTCGGAAAGTCGGCTCGGGTTGGCCGTCTACAGCTTGCCACAGGACGGCGACGGGCAAACCGATGGCACTGGCGGCTTGATGGTGGAGCAATCTTCCGGTCCTGCGGCACGGGTCGGCATCGCCCCTGCGATGTCTTGCTGGCTATCAATGATCATCCATTGGCGAATGCCAGGCTGTTGCGCGAACTAGTGGCTAAAGCCGGCAAACATGTGGCTCTGCTGGTGCGTCGGCGGGGGTGCGATGGGAATGGACGGTTAGTCTGCCCTGAACTCGACTTTAGTGACATTGCGTAAATCCACAACTTGCTTTGCCTGCCACAAGTCATGGTTGTCTTGCATAGCAAGCCAGCTTTCGGGGGAGCGGCCCAAAGCCTTTGACAGGCGAAGAGCCATTTCCGGGCTAACGCGGCTGGAACCGTTTAAAATGCGATTGAGGGTTGAGGCGGCAACTCCGAGTTTGGATGCGAGTTCCCGGCAACTGATTTCATTGGGTTCCAAGTAAACCGACTGAATGAACTCTCCAGGATGCGGGGGGTTATACATGGTCATTAGTGATAGTCCTCATAATCCAAAAGATGAGCGTTTCCACCCTGAAATGCAAAGGTAATGCGCCAATTCCCATTGACCCATATTGACCAACGGTCACTATCGGCACCTTTCAGTGGGTGCAGGCGGAAGCCGGGGATATCCATATCGTCAATGGTTTTTGCTGTATCCAACGCGGTCAACTGCATTCGCAGGCGTTTGGCCTGAGCGGGTTGAATCCCAGCCAAACTACCTAACTCGAAAAACTTCTTCAAGCCCTTGTGTCGAAACGATGCGATCATCTGTAAATGATAGCGCGTTGCGTCATGCGCAACAAGACCTTCCTGTCAAAGTTGCTGCGCCGGTGCGGCTTTGGCTTTGTCGCGCCGGAACGGGCGGCCGATTAGGTGTAGTTTAAACAATCGTCAAAAAAGTCACCTTGTCTAGTGTTACTGCCCCCCGCAATTTTCTCTGGCACCAGTTCCGGGAATGCAAAACATCCTGTGAGAGTTTTTATCCGTTTGTGCAAACCTACCCCATCCGGGCCGAACTGGGGTCTATGAACCAGTATATTAATGATGCCACCCATACTTATACAACCACACATAATTTAATTATGGGATCTCTGTTCATGAACTGGTAGCCCCTTTACAGTCATACAGCATTTATTATGTCACAAGTTACTTACATAATGTCCGTCCATGTTGGCAAAGGGTTGCCGACCTACTGCGTAACAATGGCCGTAGGGCGACAACCCCTTGCCGCCAACGATAAACAAAGTAATCAATGGATATTAAAAACGCTGTACTGATGATACTTATTCTTATTTAAAGTCACTAATGGGCAAGTGCATCGCCATTTTTCTTGAAACTCGATGCTCTGTCCCATTTCGATTTTGGAGCAGATGCTTGGGGACACTTCGTGCGGCTTGCATATGAAAGCTAAATGGGGCAAAATTGGCACACAATCGGAATTTCATCTTCTTCAGACGATTCCGTCACAGTTTTTCACCTAGCAACCATTGAAATCGACACCGATGCAAGAGAAAACTTATGAATAATATCCTGGAATCCGATGTAGGAAAAAGAGTTGTCGCTGTAATTTCAAAGAAATTTAACATTAAAGAAGAAATCAATGGCAGCGCTAATTTCATCAATGACTTTGGCGCAGACTCAATCGATGTTGTCGAATTAATCATGGAATTAGAAGAAGAGTTTGGCATTGAAATACCCGCTGAAGAATCTGAAAAAATACTCACCGCCGATCTAGCGATTTTGTATATACAGGCTCATATATAGCAGACGTTTCGTTCCCATGTTCGAGGAAGGTTTCCGATAAAGTCTAACGCGAAATGATCTCTTTGCGTAGGTTTTCAAGCCTACCGACCATTTGGGCTTTCATTCGTTCCCTCCCTATGGAATGTTTCAATCCGCTGGCCATCCCGGCGACTTGGTCGGTGGATGTCCTTTGTGAGTAAAAAACGATGGTCCCGTCGTGATGGGGAAGGCAACCGATGATTAGGTTGATGGAGTTATACGAGTGGCCTACATAGTAATGCCTGATGGCGATCACGGCACCTCCGCTGTCAAACTCGACAAGCCTATGGCCTAGTATGGCTGTAGGCCGATCCTCCACATTCCTGTTCAGCCAAAAAAACTGCCCTACGATACCCTCAGGTGTTCCGTTTGGATAATCAAGCCAAGCCTTTTTCAATTCAGGGTAGTAACGTGCGAAGGCTTTGTCGCTCTCTGCCGAGACACGAAGCTCGGCGGCGGGATCGGCATCGGGCACACCTTCGGGGTGGGCATAGGGCGCGATGCCGGCCAAGCCCCTGCTTCGATAAGACTGCCAACGATGCAGCAAAATTTCCTGGTAATGTGCCGATACGGCTTCGGCCTGGGTTTTTTTGTCGGCATCTGCAAGTTTCCGAAGCGATTTGAAGCTATCGATTTCCTCTCTTGACAGGTTGAATCGGTCCCCCGGTTCGGCAGCGAGCAGGCCCTCGACTTCGTCGGTCTGATTTTCCGCAAAGGCAAAACCCTTGAAGGCACTCACGTCGGCATCCGGCGAAATATCCCCATGCGCCACCATGTCCGAGTCGATAGCCTCTACCTCGGCGCGTCGCAAATAGTCGAAGACTTTTGCCAGAGGGACCGGCAAGTACAGGACGGCATCCATCGCCAACTCTTTTTCACCCGATTCCTGATTGGGTTGGCTAATGATTTCGCCCTGTTCGAGTTTCGCAACCTGTTTTGGGGAAATGCCTAAAAGCGCAAGCACCTCACCGACGGCAGGCAAAGCCAGAACCGGCAACGGAATGGCAAGCCATAGAGCCAACAAAATGCATAGCCAACAAAAACCGTTTAGGCGGGAATTTTTGGTGTTCACGATGGCATTAATCCGCATACTGTCCACTGCTTCTGTCCGTGGTAAGGGGGAAGCAGATATTCTACACGTTATATGCTTGAAAATGATAAATGTTGGTCAACCACAATCCCCCCGCCCACTTTTTGTAAAGCCTATCCTCAGCCTAGTCGAAGGGGCAATGCTGTTTGCACAGCCATTATACCGGCAGGTTTTGCCGGTATCCAGAACACAGGGAGGTTAATGTAAATCACCCTCCATTGCGACTGGGTTCCGGCAATCCCTGCCGGAACGACGAGCAAAAATCTGTGTCAACAGCATTGTGTCAAATGTGGGGTACAAATTTATAACCGAGTCGTTACAATTGCCGCGCCGGTAAAAAACAATTCAAACTGCCCCACGCAATTCCTTTTTTACCGCGACAACCTGCGCCAATGCCTCTTCCCATGAAACCTCCGGGTATTTTGGATGGTAATCCGTCTTTACCGTCTGATAAACGGTAATCACTTTATCACCGGCGCTTTGGCCTTTGAAGTCAGTTTTCTCCAATGCCAATTCCTCGTTCAATTCATTCCAAACCGTTCCTTCGCCTTCGATCATTGGCAGCAATACATGGTGGACCCCGTGGAATTTGACTTGGATGGGCTTCGGAATGTTTTCCACATAAAACACTGCAACCAAACTGTCGTCGGTGTCAGAAGAGTACTTGTCATAAAATAAGCTCAGGTATTCGAGTTTTTCGATAAACCCGGAGACAAATAGGATTTTATCCTCGCCCGTCAACATCGCCACTTGCTTAATGAAAGAAAGCGGGGGCATCCGCCTGCCGAGAGAATCTGCTATTTCACCTTCTTCCAGCACCAAATCGCCGCGATAAGCATCCAAATTAGGGGTGGTGGTTTTTTCTTTGACATTGACGTTGGTTAGCAATGCACTTTCATCGTAGCGGTTAAGCAGCATGGTTGTTCCTCAGAGTGATTGATGGTTTAAACTGTGATTAATCCATACAGAATACATGCCATACAGAAGATATGATAAAAAACAGATAGATAGATTATATGGCCAGTCAATGCCTGCATCGCAATGGAACATTTGTCGGGAATGCTACAAGAAACCTTCCCCCTTTTGCTTTGCAATCATCCATCATACCGATTAGGGAAGAAGCGGCGCTTGCAGTGGTTGGCACGGCTCCTTCACCAGTGCGCGACATGCTGTAAGGTATTTATTATCACTTATACGCTAATATACAAAACCATGATAACAAATAATACAAGACAATTCCCATTGTCTTGCTTTTCTGCCTCAGGCGTTTCCCGGGTGTTAACAAAACGGCAGGATGATGCCCAAAAGTCCTGTGAGAGTTTTTATCCGTTTGTGCAAACTCACCCAATTGACACTTGCTCAATTTCTATATTTTCGTCTTCGTCAGCGAATGGAGAAACGATTCCAAACTCAGTGATTTCTTCAAGGGTCTCAGACCACCTTTCAAGCTCCTCTTGTAGTCATTTCATCCCAAGAAGTTAAATCTTCTGACAACATAAAGCAATTTATTACTTCATCACGCGTTTTAAAAAAAAACGGCAATTCAGGATCGAATTTATGAAAGTAGACGTATAGCTTGCTATCATGATTGCATTTCTGTTCAATTATTGCTTTTACGAAATCGCTTTGAAATTCAAGCCTTTCAGATTCCTCCATATGTCTGTATGCAAACATTTCCTCAACCTCTTGCCAAACATAATCAATTTGCATACCAGCGAATGGTTGGCTCTTTGATCCTTCAACTGCTATTTGTTGCAAACGTCGAATATCTTCGGTTTTCAATATAAACGGGCCTAGTACAGGCCAACTCCCGTATCTTCCTAGAGTGGTATTTGCTCCTTCTGACGAAGCGGCAACATATTCTAGCCCAATATCCATGGTCTGAACTGTGGGTAATGCCACAGGCTCTTTAATAGATTTAAAGTGCGACAGCAATCTTTTTCGACGTTTATCCATTATCTATAACTCAAAAATATGAGACATTTCAGTTATGCAAAGCGATAAATATGGATTAAGCATTATCTGATAATCGTGCAGAAAGTATTGCTAACAACTCACGTTGTCGCCAAATTGGCAACCGATCAATACGCCCAATGATCTCGTCCACGCTGAGTTGATCCAAGCGAGCAGTCAGACTAACCAAAATCGGCTCAACCGCATCCCTCTCCTGCTGCAAAAGTTCGCAAGGCGGACTGCGCAAGGTTCTCAGAAGCTGTTCTGTGGTATGTAAATCAAGTGTGCCTATATCCCAGAGAGATAACAATGGTGCTTGCCAAGCGGTGACTTTGGCTTGTCGTTGCCGCTCAACGAGTTCCTCACGCCGTTGTCTGGCAATATTCGACAGTCTTTCGATGTGCTGCCGATCCTCAGCCGACAAAAACAACGGGGCGGCGGCAAGTTCCCGTTCCAGCAACTGGCAACGGTTTTGATCCATCTGCGGTATTTGCTTTTCAAGCACCAGCCTTGGCTGAAGCCATTCCGACGAACGTCGCCGCAATGCGCCAATGCGCTCTGTGGCAATGGCCTGATAGACAACCTCCAAATCCCAGACTGGTTCAATCTCTCGGGCTTCCAAAAATACGGCGAATTCGATTGATTGATGCGGGATTTGTTGTTGTAGCAATTCGGTTAGACGTTCCGGGCTGACATCAGTATTCTCCCATGCGTCAATATCCGTTTGGATGCGTTCAAGTACAAGCAGCAAATCATTAACCTCGCGCTCGTCCGGTGTGCCGAGGAAAATCCCGCGCAAACGCCTGGCTTTGAGCAAATTCTCCTGCACCGCTGCCTCGTCTTCCAATATGACGGTATAGAACAGCCAAGCGCTTTCGTTTGCTTTTCAAGCTGGACATTCAAGCGGCCTTGGCGCTGCTTGATGGCATTGATGCGGGCGGCGATTTCATCTGGATTCAGCACTGCTTGGGCGGCTTGAATGCCCGCAATAAGCCGTTCGCCATGGGCGATGCCGTCTTTAAGCTCCCGAACTGGCGTCGATTCGGTGGGGTCTGGCTGGCGCGGATAGTCGGCGCTCTCGTCCAGCGTGAGTTTAAATTTTTGCCGCTCATCGACCTGCATAATGGCGCGTTGCGATTGACGTTCCAAGTTATCGGCCTCGCGCTTAAAGTCCAAATCCTTGAGGCTAGCGACCGCTTTTTCCATGCGGTGGCGGAAATCAGGGACTTGGGCGGCGGAATTGCAGCTTTGTTTTTGAATCCAATCGGCAATCCGCGCCGAAACCATTTCCGTTAGCGGCGACAACAATTTGTCGCATTCGGCCACATAGACTTCAGGCCAATATCGGCTGTCTTCCATCTCTTCGCGCTGCCGCGACAACGCACTGCCAAATTTCAGTAATTCACCCACTTCATTAGACCGCTCCGCTTTTTCGATTCTTTTTTCCAATTTATCCAGATTGGCACGGGCGGTAAGTAATTTTTCTCTCGCCTCATCGGACTTTTCGCGCAGGCGCTTATAACGTTCCTCAAATATCTCTAACAGTGAATCAACGCGACGCATAAGCTCGGCCTGTGCGCCAATATCAACTCGTCTCTGGTAATTTTCCTCGCCTTCCCAGCTATCCAAAAAACTCCGCCAGCGGCTTTCCGCATCCTCCGACAAAAACCGCAGGGTGCTGCTTTCCAAGGTTTCTGGTTTAAGGTAATGCTTTTGCGGCGAAAATGCCGCCGCAATCCAATCACTAGATGCCACTAATTCTCCACGCTGTGCCATACGGCGCGGCGGATTGGCACCGCCTAGCAATAGTCCCAACAGCAGGCTCGCAGACGAGGCGTTCATACCATAAGGCGGAGCGATGAGCGCTTGATAAGAAGTCCACAAAGTCCGCTCTGGCTGGTCTTGATGACATTGTTGCAGCCGTAAATAAACCGCCTTGACCTTCTGCTCGGTCGGTGCAACCAGCCTGCCGTCAGATAACAAGGCTCGCCAACTCTTGACCAACAATTCATTGACGCGATTCCGTAGCCGTGGAATTTGCGACGTTACCCAGTCGCCATTGACTTGCCGCGTGGCAAGGCTACGCATTAACAGCGCCGCGTCGGCTGGACCGCCACCATTTGCAGTGGCGAAACCGTCAAACGGAAACGGTAAAGCCTGCGGATAAACAGCGGCGAATATCGCCTCCCCGACCGCCATCAAGCGACCGGCTGGCTCTTCCACAAATCCGGCAATCCAAAAGTCGCGCTCATTTCGCGCCGCTTCTGCGGCCTCTTTCAGCGCCTGCTGACTTCGATTCCGTTCTTCGTGGATAAATCGGCGAAAGCGCTCGGTTTCATCAAGCGAACTCTCGTCAAATATGTGCAAGCGTCCAAGATGTTCGGCGATCAAACCTTGACGATCCACAAGGCCAATCACCCAAACCGGCGCTTTCGCCTGTCCGGTGCGGCCCAAGCCTGCTTGCAAACTGGCCTGGATCTTGGCGTATGCGGCTTCGAGATTATCGTCAGTATGTAGGTACAGATAAACGACTCGGCCTCTTGCCTCATTCGGAGCGCTAGCCTTTTCCCATTCCTGAAAGGCAGCCTGAACCGTGTTTTCCACATTGCGGACATCAGCAAACTGCGCCTCGAAAAACCACTCCGTCGTTCGGATGTCCCGGCTGAGTCCAAAACCGGTGTCGATTTTGCCCAAACCTCCATCTTTCGCCCCCCGCCGGATAAACAAATCGCGCACAGCGTCAGTCGTCAGCCCCGCCTGTTTTTTGCGCAACCATTGCTGGAACTGCCCCCGGCTGGCGGCATCGGCGATTAATTCATACTGGCCTAGGTCGCGGTTCCATTCCAATGCGCCGAGTTCTTGGCCCAACACTTGAAGCGCGGCATCGACGGTCTGTGGCTCTAGTGCGGCGGCTTCGCCAATCAGCAGGTCCATCGCCTCTGGGCCTTGCTTGCCGATGCGCATTTTGGCAAGGATGGCCACACCGGCCAGAACCCGCTGCTGTTCGACGTTGAGATGGGCTTGGAATTTCTCCAGCAACACTTGTAAGGTTTCCGCTACCGTCGCCCCGGTTTCGCGCTCGGCGGCGATCAATTCGTCCAGCATGCTCTTCTGTAAGACCAACTCGGCGGCGCTGATTTGGCGTAGACGCCCCTCGGTCAGCGCGTCTTCTGTGGCAGTACGCTGGATCACGTCCTTGATGAAGGTCAGCGCCGACCGTGACTGCACGACATCGCTCTGGCGCGTCAGAAACCACGTCGCCAGCGGATGCAGCGGCCAGCAGCCTTGCGCGATCACACGGGAAAAACGCTCATATTCCCCCCAAACCGGCAACCGGGCGAATCCGGGCAGGCTTTGCGACAGACACTGCCAACTGCTTTGCCAACCTTTATCGGCCTGAGCCTGCCGCCAGATCGGGGTCAACTCCACCTCATTTTTGCCAATCATATGGGCAAAAATCGTTTCCAGGTTGGTCGAGAGATACCACTTCTGCGCGGCATCAAAGCGAGTGATATAGCGCTGCAATTGGCGCAGATCCGCACTGCCAAAGCGTTTCAAATAGGCTTTCAACTCGTATTGAATGAATCCTATAAAGCGGACTTTGCTGCTGTTGTCCTGCACTCCTTGGAAAATTTGCTGCAAAGCCGCGTCGCCCGCCAACCTGGGTTGGGCGGCGGCATATTCCAAATAACGACCGAATTCATCGAAGAGGATGACGACGCTGGAAAATGCGCCGTCAGGGCCGCAGTAAACCTCGCACAGCAGGTTAATCAACTCTTGCGCCGACTCCTGGCCAACGACAGGAATCGGCGCACCGTTGGCATCGGTGTAAACGGCATCGACCGCTTCGTATGTCGCCTCGTCGTTGTCGCGCAGGCGGGCGCAAATGTCCGCCGCGTCCACCTCCGGCAAATGCTGTGCGAAACTGTCGGCGCGGAAGCCAAAGTTACGCTCAACGAACTGTTCAGCCGTTTGAAAACGCGGCGACAAATCGCGAATGGGGCCTGCATCGACCCCGTAATGGTGCAACTGGGCAAATACCGCTTGGCTGAGCGCGTTGCCTAAATGGAACCCCGCCATCCCATCCAGAGGCAACACCAACACAGGCTTGGCTAGTCGCTTGACTTGCCCACGAACTTCCGCGCCAAGAACAGCGTCGGCTTGCTCAATATGCCCTAATACTGATTCTGTAACGTCTTGCTTGCCCAGCAGGGCCGCACAGGTCAAAGCGAGATGAGATTTGCCCGAACCGTAACCGGCGACGACCATCCAGTAAGGATTTTCCTCCTCGCCGCGCCAGCCAGCCTGTATGGAGCCAAGCAAGTCGCGGACGAAGCTGGCGCTATCCTTCAGACGATAGCCGCCTTCGATACCTTCGTTCTCTGCCGCGCCGACGGCGTGGTAGCGCGGCCCGTGGAACACAAAAGCTTCTGCGGCCTGCCGCGCCTTCTCCTTGTGCGTCTGCACCCAGCGCAACTGTACCGCGCCCTCGAAAAACCGCTCGTCATGGAAGCGGATGAGTTTGCCAATTTCCATAGTCCTTATCTCCCCTTAACGTTGTATCAAATCAGCCCGTCATAAAGCGTTGCGACCACTTGTTCAGTCCTCTGCAAACGCAATAGAACCGGTTTTCCGGTATGGCGATCCAGTTGCACCCTGCCATGGGTTGCCATCCAATCGAGCCAGACTGCCGTTTGTGCCTCTTCCCAGCCCGTCAACGCAAGAAAGCGCGTCTGTTCGGTGAATTCGTCAAACGCCAATTGCGTGCGGTCGGCGAACAATTCGTCCCAGAGCAAATAAAGGTAAACGGTATAAGCGGGAAAATAATCCCCTTGGAAGGGGGCGCTCTGGCGAACGAAAATCCGCTCTCCGTCGTGGCTTTCTTCTTGCATCGCAACTATGCCGCCAAACGCCCTAGGCTCGAAATAACTGCGCAGAACCAAGCTAGACAAGCCTTTCAGGCAAGCCTTTGCACCGTGGCGCTCCTGTAAAACGGCGAGATAATCCGCTAAGGTGAAACGCTTGCCGAGGCGGAAAGCGCCTTCGCCGAACAGCACAAACCACGCATCGGCGGTGCCAGAAGCTGGCTTGGCAAGGCCGCAACGTCGGCACAGCAGTAAATGCAGCAGCCACAAAGTCACAGGCTCGCCCAGCGCGGCATCCTGCGCCGACACCAAACGTCCCAACGCAGTCAATCCCAGCAGCCATTCCCCGCCGCTTTTCTCCGCTGTCACCAAGCCCATACCCTTGGCGTAGTGGATCATCGGTTCGACTTTGCCGGTGCTTTTTCCGGTCGGGATGCCCGTCTCAGCGCTGATGGCCTCTTTGCTGCCAGTGCCATTTTGCGCGGCGAAACCCAGCAGACGGGCCAGCAAATCCCGATCCGGCAAGAAGGTCTGGGGGAAACTCAGCGGAAGTGGTTTTACATCAAATACTGCGTTATCCATGGATTTCCTCTTCAAACTGGCGTTTTTCCAACGCAGTAACAGAAACCAAAACGGCCTCTTCCTTCAATACCCCGCTAGAAGTCAGAATCGGGCCAAGCGACCAGCATTGGCCTTTTTGCAGGCTCGAAAGCTTTTGCGACCACTCGCTTTTCGATATGCCTTTGCCTTTTTGGCTGAGCAATTCGGCAAAACGGCCTATCTCGGTATCGGCAGGCCGGAAAAACAGTTTGTGCCCGGCTTGGAATAGACGGTCACGCTGCTCTTGGTTGAATTGGCTAGTGGTTTGGGTTGCCAAAATTAGCGACAGGCCAAATTTGCGTCCCTCGCGCAACATTTTATCGATAGGCGAATCGCTGCGATGATCGAGATTTTGTATTTCATCCAAAACGATGGGTATTGGATTTTTTTGATTGCCGTTGTTGCTGGCATAGTCGTATAAATCCCAAAGAGCGAATTCCGTCACCATTTTCTGGATTTCTCGCGCTAAACCTTTTAGCTGCAATACCTGCACCCAGCACTTCGGGTCAGCCAGCATTTGATCCCAAGCCGAATTTTCACCCTCGGTGAAGGGTTGCGCCATGACTAAAGGCTCTAATTTCCGAGCCAAGGTTTCGCCATAAGTGCTGTCGTCGGCTTCTAAGCTAGGCAGTAGGTTATCCAAGCCAAAAGCAGGATTTTGTTCTATGCCTGACCGAATCGCACGAATAAGTGTGGGGAACTGCTGCTCGCCAATTTCAAAAATAGACGAGAAGATATTGGCAACTCGCGTGGCCACATCGTTAGCGGTTTCCTCAAACTTCGGCTGGGATGGGTCGATTAACTGACATTGGCGGCGGAACGGATTCAGCGGCAGTCGGTTTATTTTTAAGAATTGGTCTTTCGGTTTTGCAATTTCTCGAAACAACGGCTCGGTTTGCTGCGGCAAGAAACCGTCGGTGTAGTCAACGATGAGCGAATGCAAGCGCTGTCGTGCCATTTCCGCCAATAGGCATTGAATACCGTAAGTTTTGCCTGAACCCGATGCGCCAAAAATCAGCAAATGCCGGTTATTGAGTTGCGGATGCCCATAATGCCAATACACCGGCTCGCCGTTGCCGCGTGTGCCGATCAGCAAACGCTCCGGCACGGTCGGTAGCACGATGACCGGCGCAGCGTGGGATGGCTGAGAGGATTCGATGGCGGACGGCGCGGGTGGTTTGGCTTCCACCGCAAAAGGCGAGGCCGCAGGCACGGCAACAACTGGTGGCACGGTGGGCGCGGACACTGCCGGGGGCAGCGATGGGGTAAATGGGGCAGGTGCGACCGTGGACTGATCCGCCGGGGACGGTTCAACTGCCACGGCTATTTTTGCGGCGGCGACCGGTGGCGATTCTTGCGCCCGCGTGCGGATGGCCGGTTTATCGTCCAGCCTCAACAGCGGCGTGGCTTTTTTGTCGCCAAACAAGCCCGCTAACCCCTCGTAACCCAAGGCCAAATGCCAAACCGCGAAGCCTTCCGGTAATGCAAAGGGTGGTTTCAGTGCATTGGCGGGCAAGGCCAGCGGCGTCAGTTCTGGGGTTGCGTCGGGCTGGTCCGTCCAAAACGTAAATATCGCTCCCTGCCAGGCAATTTCGTAATTGCCATCGGCCACGCTTTCCAGCGCCCGGTCGAGTTTGCGCCGTTCCGCATCGGCCAAATTGACCAAGGAGCGGGAGGTGATGGCCCGCTGCAACTGCGCCCACCAATAGCGCCGGTCAAACCCCATCCGGGCAATGTCGGGGCGGTTGGGGGCAAACAACTGGGTCAAATGGCTTAAGCCGTCGCGCACTTGCTCAAAGGCTTTGAGTAAATGGGCTGGGTTGTGCTGGGCGAATTTGCACTCGACCACCACGGCTTGGATCAACGGCGGGGCGTCTTCACGCACGGTCAAAGACACCGCCAGCAAATCCGGGCGCAACGGCGATTCGCTGTCGGCGAACCAGTGCGTCAAGGCATCAACCGGCAGCAATTGCGCCATGCCCTCCGTCGGCCATGCCAAGGCCCGGCGTATGGCCGCGAAACCGACTACTTCGCGGATTTTCTCGCCCTCGCCAACGACGGCATGGAGCGAAGACAGGCCGATGATCGCCTCGGCCTCGCCAACCACCCGCGCCGCCATCGCCTCTAATTTTGCGGGCTGCTGGAACGGCAGCAGCCCGTCCAACTGCCCGCGCACCAATTCCGCAAGCCGTTTCAGCGTGTCCTGCTCGGTGGACACGGTTAAATTCAACTCGCCGTAATCCCCCAAGCCGGATGCGAAACCGACGATCTTGCGCCGCTCTTGGGGTTCGCTGCCGCACAGCAGGTTTTTATCCACAAACGGATCGATGCAGGCCACCCACTGCGCCTTGCGGTGCAATTCCTCGACTACCGGCTGCCAAGGCTCGAAATTGACCAGGCCGAAGATCACATGATCCTCGTGGGTGTTTTGCGGTTGGCGTAGCCTGGCCGACAAATCCGCGTGGCGGGTTTGCAGGCGCAGGCGGCGGTTGCTCAACAGCGTCTGCCGCCGGTACACATCGCCTTGCTGGATCGGGCGCGGGTATTCGCAGATCGGAAACGGACTGATGTTGGCCGGGTTGTAATCGTAGGCGAACTTCAGCGCGGCCTCGACCTCCCCGGCCAATTCGCCTTCCAGGAAATGGAATAGGAACGCCACGTCGTACTGCCGCGCCTCCTGCCGGAGCATCTCGATCATGCGGTCGCGGGTGGGCGCGTAACGGTGGCCGACCGACAGCAGCAAAGCCCGGCCCTGTTCCCGGCAAGACGCCATGACCGCCTCGCGCCAAGCCATCAGGCGGTTTTCCATCACCATCGGCGAAGATGACGTCGTATACACCGTCACTTGGCAATGAAACGCCGGCCAATCATCGCTACTGCGATCCAGATAATCGCGCAAAAACCGGTCAACCCCTGCCAACACGGTCGCCAATTCTTTGACATGCACACCCAAGATGCGCAAGCCGTCTTGGGCGAATGGGTATAAGTCTTGATAATCCCTTAGCACTTGCGACACGATCCCGCTTTCCTCGCCTTGGATTAGCAGGTCGGCTATATCCTCATCATCGTCGTTTTCCTCTTCACGCAGCAGGGTCTGTACGGCCAGGCTTCTTTCCGTGGAGGGATGCTCGCCTAGGCAGTGCAGTAAACCGAAAGACTTGATCTTGGCGGAAAGTTTCTTGGTCTCGTCCACCACTAGCCCGGCCAGCGGGCGGTGCAGTTCAACCAGCTTCAACAACTGCCCGAACGCCGCTTTGCCGTCGTGGCCTAGCGCCAGCTCGCAAGCCACCTCCGGGAAACTGTCGCGCAAGAAGCACAGCCGGTAATGATCCAATTCCACCACCGGCAAGCTGACCCCCCAAGCCACGGCGGAGCGCAGATAATCATCGTTAGGATGGGCCTTGCCGTCGATCAGCAAAAACGCCTTGTACAAACGGCGCAGCAATTCGCTGCTGCCCAGTCGGCCTGTGTCCAGCACGGCTTTGGCCAAAGCCTGGTAGGCTTTTGACAAATCATCGAAATATCCCGCGTCGGCGGCGTAATAGCCTTGTTCAACGAAGTATTTGAGCCAGCAATGGAAAAGGTGGGACAAATCGCCCACCCGCTCGCGCAACTCCGCCTCGACGGAATCGCGTCTGAGGTCTGCCAACAGGTCGATCAAACGGAATTTCGACAAGGCCTGGGCGACCAGACGATTGGCCTCGTCCGCGTCGGTGGCAAAATACAGCGCAGTCATGTGTTCGGGCGACAGGCGGAAAGCCGGCAGCATCCAGCGCCCCGGATTCATACTCTCCCAGCCGTCCAACACCGCTTTGGCGCACTGGTAACGCACGCGCTCCGGCTGGGTTGGCCCGAACTCCCAGCGGAACGCCCACTTGAAACAGCGCTGGCCCGGCGCATCGGCCTTGTCGTCCTCGTCTTCTTCAGGCTCGGGCAGATTAGCGCCGTCAGCATACGCCAGTTCGACACGCAACAGCACATGCGGGCGTTTGCGGCTGACGCCAATGCCCGTCGTATTTAAGTCCCTCGCCAAGCTCAAGTCCAGTTCCAACGGGATGGCTTTTTCCCACTGCCCACGCGGTAGCAGGGCTTGCTCGGCATCCACCGGCAAGCGCCAGTCGATCTGCCCAAACAGCGTGTCCAGCCCGCCGAGGCAACCCTGCAACATCGCCCGCGCCAATTCTTTGCCGTCCAGCCCAGCCTCGTCGTCATCGGCCAAATCATGTTTGAAATGCGTCAACACCACTCGCACTGCGGCCAAAGTGTCGGCCAAGGGCTGGTGCGGATACTTTTGTTGGAATTGGCTTAGGGTGTGCCAAACCGCTTGCAGCATCACCTCCAGGCTCAATCCGGACAGCTTGGGTATGGATTGCTTGTTCGATTTGGGCTTGTCCTCCCTACCCTTCAACACCTGCAACACCGGCAGCAGGTCGGCTCGCAACAATTTGGCCTTGGCGTCTGCGTCGGCGTTAACAATGAACGCCTGCAAAGTGGCTTGGAAGTCTTTTAGGTCGGCATAAACCGGCTCGTCGGCGTCGATTTCTTCGGGCAGTTCCAAACGGCCATCGGCAAACGCCTGGGTTAATTTGCCCCAGGCTTTTTTTTGTTCCGACGGGGTTTTCAAGCGCTGATGGGCGATGAAGGCTTCCGCGTCTTTCAAAAACACTATGCCTTTTTTACCGCCCGGCACATTCAACAACGGCGGAATCCCCCAAAACGGCAACTGCTGATAAAACCGCTGGACGAATTCCGCAAGGGTATACAACCCGCCACCGTCGGCCACGCGATCTAAGAACACCGCCAGCTTGGCGAGTTGCTGCGGCCTGACTTTGAACAACTGCTGCAACACTTCGTCGAAGCGTTCGATTTCGCGGTCGCTGGCTTCCAACGAATGACGGCTGTCGAAAGCTCTAATCCAGCCCTCGAAGCTCCGCCCCATCGCCGCCTGCCACACGCGCTGCTCATCCACCCGATGGAAATCCGCCAGCCCGCCTTGGTCGGAAGCATGATCCAAACCCAGTAACACCACCACCAAGCCGTCCTTGTCCGCAGGCCGGGTGCGATTGCGATACCAAGTGAGTTGGTCTTTCTCATCGACCCAGCCATGTTGCAGCAGTTTCGCCAGGACGGAATTTAGGGCAGGCGTGGCGGCTGGGTTCCACGCTTTCCATAATCCAGTGGCGACACGAAAATGGCATTCCAGCGTCTTGCTTTGCAGCCATTTCAAGCGGTGTCCGTCCAAGGCTGAAAACAGCGCCAAGGCGTTTTCCGGAGCCAAGCTTTGTAGGATAAAACGCGCTTCTTTTGGGCCGTCGGCGGTGTTCAGCGCCCGCTCCCATTCCTCTATCAGATAGCCCACCAAACTCTCGACAAACACATTCATGGCTAATCCTTATTCCGTCCTGCTGGGTTTTTGACAATGGACACGGCGTCCGACAACTCGACCAGGAAACCGCCCTGCTGTAGCGCCTCCTCGATCCAAGCCGTGCTGGCGGCCACCGCATAACTTTTTGCGCCCACCTCGCTGCCATTCCAGTCCAAGGCAGTCGCCAATGCCTGTCCGCCGAGCGCAAGCCCGTAATGGGCAAAGGCGCGTTGATAAAACTCAGTCAGGCGCACTCGTTTTCCGGGAGGTACTAGCGCCGCCACCAGAAAACGTAATAATTCTGGCGTCAACACGAAACGCTGGCCTCTGCCATTGAGAGGGATTACTAGGCCGAGTTCTTTACTTAGTTTCCTGAAATGGCGAAAACAATTGTCATCACCATTTTCAATGTCTCCTTTTTTAAGAGGTATGCCATCGTTATATAGACTGGGTGATCGCATCGCCCGATATAACATGTCATCAATTCGATTAAATGAATTTTGTGCCATCAGGCGTATAGGTGAGCCAAGCGGGGCATCGGCATCGGCGACAATCCAGGCATAGTTGCCGATGAATCCGGACGTATCGGTTTCCGACTCGTCCACGCGGCGGGCTTGAAAGCACAGGCTTCGCAATACCTGCATGGAGCAAAGCGTTCGCAATAAATCCAGCCTTTCCAATCCAGTGAGATTGGCGGCACAGATATTGTCCATTTCCCAAGCAAACAACAGCGCCTCGTTGCGGCTGACCACAGGAACCCACCCTAAACTAGAGCCGGGATCGGGACGCTGAGAATCTAGCCGATAGTTAGTCAAGTTGCATTCAATAAATTGCGCCAAACCGGTTAGAGGGGCGACGGCCTCTTCCAGCATCTGCCTCAATTGACGTTCTAAGCCATCCGCCAATTCGCTGATCTGATTTCCACCGATATGGCGATAAATCTCCAAACCATGCATAACTGCTAATTCTGGATCATCGGGTTCGGCAAACAAATTAGCTAATTGCAAAAACAATAATTCCCCACCTCTTCCTAGAAAGTTTCGGGTATTCTCATCGAAGTAATCAGTCGAGGACTCCCAATCTACAACTTCCCTATTTTGTAATGCTTTTGGATGTTGCCAACTGACTTCCTTTGCAAGCAAAGAAGTTGAAACCGGCAAAAATGTATGCGTCACCCAAGTCCGGTTTTTCGCCACACCGACAAAGCCAGCAAACAAGCTTTGCAACAAACGCACGGTTTCCTCTTGATCCTTGGCGTTGCCTTTCACTCTGGATTGAACGGCCTCCAACGCCTCAAGATAGGCTTTTTGGTGGGCAGGGTGGCGGGTTTCCAGCCGTGAATTGGGGAAAAACGCAAACAGCTTTAACGCGACGCGGTTTTCCGGCCAGTAGCGCGGCGGGTTTCCTGGCTCGGCCAACAGTTTGAAACCGTGCGTCCCAGCACCGTCAGATTGCTTGGGCGAGGCAAACACCAGCAAAAATTCGGCGAGATACTCCACGGGTGTTTGGTCTTTGTAAAACCGCCGCCCGTAAAGCTGAATCGCAGGATTGGTCTTGTCAGCGGAAACCGTTTCATAATCAGCCGGAAAGCGTTTCAATATACAGTCGGGCTTGCGGTAAGCGTTGCTGTCCATCAAGGGTCAACCTCCAAGGTATGGTGTTCCAAGTCCAAAATATAGCGGTGCAAATGCACTTTTCCCTCAATATCCGCCCGTAGTAGGGTGATTTTCTCAGGGTCTTTAGCGATGCCTTCCGCATTCAGCAATTCGGCGCGGAAAGCCTCCAACTGCGTCCAGTGGATTTGCGCCAGTTCGCCGCCCAATTCCCCGGTGTCGCGGGCATGGATGTAATCCAGCAAGGGCAGGCCGAGTTTTAACACCGCCTTGTCTTGGCGGTAGCGTAATACTGGCAAGCGTTGCTCTGGGTCGAAATCGAGTTTGAAATCATCAAAAGGCAGCGAAGCCACTACCCACTGGGTAGGCTGGGCAACAGCACGGTCGGGGCGGCGCAAACTCAGGTAAAGGCGGTCATGGTTGAGAAACTGGCCAACGCTGAAACCGGAATAACACTCCAACAGCACCCGCAAGCAGGCTTTGCGGAGATTGTTTTTGCCGCTGTAATCCAAGGTCAATTGTTGTTTGCCTTGCCAACGGTCGAAATCGCGTAGCCTGGGCGAACGCAAAAAAGTGTCGAAAAACGTGTCCGCCGCCGAATTTGGCCCATTCGGTTGGGCAAACCCATACAACAGCCGACGCAACGCAAAACGCCAGCGCACCCCAGCGGGATTGCCAGCCTTCTCGCCCCAGCGACGGGCTAGGCCCGCCAGCGGTTCGGGCACACGCGCCCAGTCCACAGCTTCCAGTCCGCCGCGCACCAATTGGCGCTCGTAATCGACCGCGACCGGCCCGCCCGCCAATAACCGTCGGGCCAATGCAACCGCCCGCAAGCCTAAGGCCGACTCCCAAGGTTTGCCGTTGCGGTAGCCGAAAAAAGTTTCGCTAAAAACAATCCTCGCCAAACCGTCCACTCCTTTTTCCGTGCCTTCGGCTGTCGAGTCTTCCACATGGCGTTGCGCTTGCCGACAATCCATGCCGCCGGTCAGGCCCAAGGCCAGATGGGCCAGCATCTGGCGCAAGGTTAGCCGTTGTTCATAGTGGGTCAGGCGCTGGTAAACCCAGCGCACCCGCTCTTCCGCCGCAGCCCCCAAGGACTGCAAGGCATTGCGGTTCAAGCGCAACGGGCAGGCGGTTTCGGCGGGACAGCCGACACACTCAGACCAGGCCGGATGGTTCACCATCTTCGTCAACAGCCGCGCACCCAGCGCGACATTGTCCAGCCGGGTCAGGTTGAAAATCACCAAGGTCTTGGGGAAGCCCTGTAGTGTATGGGAGTCCAGCGCCCCATCGGCATAGCTGGCATCCAGTTTAGCCAGCAGTTCGCTTTCGATGTCGCCGGTGATGCCGTGTCGCTTGGCGTATTCATCCAGGCTGTCCAGCAGCGGGCCGGTGTTACTAACCAGCAGCCAGCTACCCGACTGGGCAAAGGCTTCGTGCAACCATTGCTGGCGCACTTCCGCGCCCAATTCGCTGACATCCTTGATAATCGTCACAGGCCCGCCCGGCGCGTCAGGAACCTCCTCCCGTTCTGCAAGCGCCCTCTCCAAGGGTTCATGCGCGGGAAGGCCGCGCAGACTTTTCAACACATCCAGCGCGATAGTGGACTTGCCGTCGCCGGCATGGCCGGTCAACACCACGACTCGGTTGCCGTCCTGCAAAGCCTGGGACACCGCTTGCACAATCGGAAACCGCTCGTATAAATCCGCAAAATAGCGGCTTAAGGCCTGCGATTCGGCTAGGGCGTTCGCTCCCCCTGCGCCAAGGTTATGCAACGAATTTAGGTATGCGATAAAGCCATTTTCTGTGGTATCCAACACAGTCTCCTTGGTTTTAAGTACGGGCCACATGTGTGGTGTGGGATCGTGTCCAGTGCTGTCGCGCACTTCCCAAACCCATTGAGGCAAATCTACCGCAGCCCGCAATGCGGCATGTTGCTCGACTGGAAAATATCGTTGAAGCAATTGGTTTGATATATCCAACGTAAGAGACTTGTTATTGACTAGATTGTCATAAACAGCATGAGTAAATCCACCTCTCACATTATTTGCTACTAACTCAGTACGATACAAATCTCCAGAATCTGTGGAAGATAATTGTATTTGACTTTCCAAGTCCCATAGTCCATCTCCGATTAATCGACCAAATGGGTAGCAAACATTGACTTTCTGATCCAATAACGCTGAAACTTTATTAACTGATTCTTCGTACACTAAAAATGGAGCTAAACGACTCTGCTTTTGGTAGCACCTACCAAGTGCCACAAGTAATAACAACGGTTTATTGAGCGCATAGTTTCCATTGGACTTTGCGACCTTGATAGCCGAAAATACATTACCAAGCGAATGAATGCTCATTGCTTACAACATGCAAATCAAGCAACCATCATCGGAATCATCTGCAAATTTATCAAGCAATTTTTTCTTTGGTTTTTGCTTTTCTGTTTCTTTTTGCAACAGGGCATTAGCTTTTATCTCATCAGATCTCTTAATCAAATCTTCCAAATACTCACCCTGAGACCATGTGTGAGTTCTACCATGCTCTTTGTGATAAGCCTCATATTTTTTTGCTTCTTCAAACTTTTCTGGGTGTCTTTCGTACAATCCAACCCATTCGTCTTTCCGCTGAAAAAAACAAAAATAGCAGCCAGAACGACTTCGCCATTCATAATATTCTGGAATACCGATCCCAGATGTCTCCAAAATTTTCAGTACATCTTCTTTTACGACTCCATCCTCAATAAATGGATACCTAGCAGAAATATTAGGTTTTGTCGATAAATATCCTTTTCGGTGAGATTCGTCTGCCCGGATCGCCACATAGCTAATAGCTAAATCATTACCAACATATTCCTCAAAAGGTCTGATTTTTAATTCAGATGTACACCACCTGGATTTTGCCGTCGGCAAAAAATTTCCATTCAACTTTAAAAAATATTCAAAGCTCTTTTTTGAATTTAACCGCTTTATTGGCTTTCCAAGATAATCCTCCAGCATATCTATGTATGCCAAAGTCTCTGGGAGTTCCGCTCCCGTGTCGGCAAAGAAGTATTCCATTTCAGGCACTTTATCCCGCAAGTAAATGGCAAGCGCCGAGCTGTCTTTTCCGCCCGACAGACCCAATAAATGGCGGACGGGTTTGGTCGGTTGTTCATCAGTCATTTGATTGTCTCCAGTGTATTGGCATTACTCTATGCGGCCTCACTCAATATACTCCTTGAAATCATCCAGCGGCGCGTCGAAATCAGGGGCCATGCGCAGCACAGTCCCCCGCAGGGTGCCGGGCCGCCTAGTCTGGCGCGGTTGGATCTGCGCCGCCTGGAGCCGGGCAATCGGTTGGCTGTTCTCGGTAATAATGACTTCTTCGCCGGGCCTAAACGCGTGGATGAGTTCCGATAGTTTCGCTTGGGCTTCTAGGATGGATATGGTAGCCATTGGCAAATCATCTTTTTAATCTCACAGCGCGATGCCAGCCGGTGCTTTGAATTCTTCCACCGCAACCCGTAAGTAGCGCTGCGGTAACTTACGCTGTTCGGCTATTTCCAAATGGTCTGCTTCGATTTTCTTCAATACGGCAATATCAAAATACTGCTCTCCACAGAAGTCGCATTCAACGCAAGGCACATGCTCCACGAACAGCAGTTCCTCGCCATGCCGATGCAGGTAGCGGGTAGTCTTAGCCGTCAGGTGTTTATTACCACAAAATGCGCATTGCTCGGCCATGTTCAGTTTCCTCGCTCATAAAGGTTCTTGAATTTCGGGGGCGTTGGGATATAGACAGTGACGATGACTAAGCTATCGCCCATGCCTCCACAAACCACATGCACGGGTTTTCCAGCATCGGTGAAACCCGCCAACAGGCAGCTTTCACCGCGCCCAGTGTCCGAATACTGTTCGAGTATCCGGCCATTGAGTATCGCCTGCTCTATTTCCTCCAAACCCAGCGCGTCATTCTGCCGCTCACGGTCGCCATGGCGTGAATAGCGGTAGGTCTGTGTGACGACGCAACGTTTGATCCAGTCTAGGCTTATCATCGCGTAAACCGCTTAATCAATTCGGCAACCACGGCAAATTTTTCCGTTTCGTCCAGCCCTAGCTTTTCGAATTGGCTGGCTATCTCGTCCGTCCGTTTCTTGGCCTCAGCCCGCTGGGCAATGCTTAATTGTACGACTCGGCTGCTTTCCCCGCCTTCAACATCGACCACTTTCAACAGCACCGAGCCTTCCACCCCGCCGTCGGCGAGGGCTAGGCGCAAAGTTTCCAGGTCGCGCAATTGCTGCGCTATCTCGCGCAAACGCAATTCCGCTTGTAGGCGCGTGTCTTCGCGCCACTTGGCGGGAGGCACTCGGCCTAGCAAGGTGGCGAGGGACTCTAGCCATGTCCGATCTTCGTCGTGGGCGGTATCGGCCAGCCGACGGGCTAACGCCCCCACGCCCATGCGGTCGGGGGTATAGGCTTCCAAGCCTTGGTAGCGTTTCGCCAGCGCTTTGCGCAATGCGCCAAGATCAGCCACTTCCACATCCAGCAATACGCGGTTGAGTTCGGCTTGCCAGTGGTCGAGCAGGCGGGGATAAGCCTTGTGCAATTCGCGCAGCGCTTCGACGAGGCTTTGGACGAGGTTTTCAACCACCGACACATCGCCCTTGCTAAACTCGGCGGGGTCTATGCCGCAGGCTTTTGGTAGGGCATCGAACAACAACATGCCCGGACTGACCGCTTGTTGCAACGCCTCGCGCACCCGCTTTGCCTCGGCACTGAGCCTAGGGCAGTGCTGGGTGTATTCCGGTAGATCCTTCATGAATTTCGTCAGCGGGCGCACGATGTCGAGCAAGGTGGCATCGTGCCGAACCTTGCCCACCACTGAACCAATGTAGCGGTCGAACAATTCACCCCGCAAGCCGCCGATGTCGAAACGCTCCAACGCGAACAGTTCGGGCCGGCGGCAGAGGAGTTCGGCTTGTTCAATCGTCAAGGCTTCGCAGAACGCGCCTTCTTGGTACAAGGCGACTTCGCGGCGAGCGGCAAGCAAATACGCAATGATGAGAACGGGCAGCACGCCGGACATGACGCCAAAGGGACGTCCTTTGAGTGTGGCGTAGATTTCGGGCAGCGGGACTTGGGCGGAGCCGCCACTTCCAAGCAGCCGGGTTATCGCATTCCAGGTCGGGATGAGGTGACAGCGGTCAAGCCTATGCGGCGGGTGAAACCCTAGCAGCCCCGCTTCGACGCGGTGCAGCCCGCTTTCTTTTAATAGCGACAAGTAAAGGCTTTTTTCGGCAGGCGTCTTGGCTATCCCCAAGCTTTCCTCGTGTGGCGCGGCCAGCATCGCGGTCAGCAGGCGCTTGCGCCCGGTGTTGGCGCTAGGCGAAGGCTGGTCGCGGTTGACGAGCTCGTTGCGAAACTTCGGGGATTGTGGGTAAACCTGATTTTCAACCCACTTGGAAAGCCGGTGCTGTAAATGGCGACGGTTGTTAATCAACACTTGTTTGCCGCCCCAAAACCAATCGAGTGATTCCGGCTCACCTAATAGGGTGCGCAACAATTGAACTGCCTCGGCCTCGGCACTTTCCAACCAAGCACGAAGTTCGCGCTGGGCAACCGGGTCTTGTTGCAACTCGGCATAGCGCTTGGGCAGGTCTTGCAGGGCCATCCATTCGGCGACGGCTTCGCGCAAGCGTTCGGTGAAGTCGCATACCGCCACGACCGCAAGTGGCGCGGAATCATCGAACTTAGGCTGTTCCTGGTTTTCATTTAAGTAAAACCATAGCGTCAAACCGTCCCTGGCTTTGGGTGGCCAGTGGGCATGGTCGGTAAAGAGGGGTACAAAGCTGCGCAGACTACCGGTTTCAATCGTAGCGCGACGGGCAACAATCGGTTTGATCGGCGCAAGCTTGTTCAACGTGTCCGCCAAAGGCAGGGCGGCATATTCGGCAGAGACTTGACGCAATGCACTGGTCAAATCGAAGTCGCTACCTTGCCAGACGCGGTATTCTAGGTTGAACTGGCGCAAGTGGATCACCGAGGCACTTTCCGACTCGGCCAGCAAGTCGTCAGTCGCTTGGCCGAACAGGGCTTGCAGCAGTGCCCGGCTGGCTTTCAAGCCGCGTTGTGCGCCAATCAAGTTGAGCAGGCCGACGGTTTTCAATAATTGTGCGGCGGAGCCATCCGGCGCACCGTCAAAACGCGCCAAGGCGGTGGCGACTTCCGCCCAGCGATGGTAGGTCAGGGGGTCGGAAAAACCGCTGGCCGGATTCAGCATGAAATAGTCGTAAAGCTGCCAAGGCTCGATCCAATCGCTTAAAGATAGGGTGCTTAAGCGTTCGCGCAAACCGAAAGGTTCGCTGCTGCCGAGGTAAGAAAATAGCGTGCGTTCGTTTTGCGCAACCTTCTGGCATAACACCGGCAGGATCAACAGCGTCAGGGGATGCAGCGGGTAGCAACGGCTAAACAGTTTCCGCGCTTTGGCTTCCTCCAAGCCTAAAGGCAGCGCACCCTCTGCCGCTAACAGAGCGGCCCAGTCGGTGAATTGGTCTTCCAGCGCATCGGGCAACCGGCCTTCGCGCTGAAAAGCCGCGCCAACAATCCGCAACGATTGCTCGACTGGTTCCAGGAAAGCCAAGGTGGCGAAGCGCCCTTGTACCTTCTGCCATTCCTCACGCAGGTTTTTGCCCAGCCGATGACTGTAATGCTCAAAGGCTTGGTGCAGCATCACCACGATATGCAGCGGAGCGCGGTTTGCCACCTGGGCGTGTTCCGCCAAGAGTTGCAGTAAGTGGATTTCGCGGTGCTGTGGATGATAAGACTCGTATTCGAGAAATTTACCCAGCTCGTCGATTTCGACCAGGACACCACAACCACCCGCGTCCGCCCAGGTTTTTTGCACCTGTCGGAATAAGGCCAGCACACGATCCATCTCAGCGCCAGGATAGGCTGCGGAGCGGATATGGCTAACCAATGTGCCGTCCAGTCCACATTTTTCGCAAGCTGCCGCCAAGGCCAAGAGTAGCTGGCGGATAAGAGAATCAGGAATACCATTGACTTGCACCCGCAAGAAACCGGGTCGGCCATCCAAGACTTCGGTGAAACGCCTCGCTAAGCTTGCATCATCCTTGCTGAGAATAGCGGTGGCCGTTTGGCGGAATTCGTCAGGCGCAGGCGATAGCAAAGCCCCAAGAAATAACGCAAACGCAGACTTGCCGGCACCATACGGGCCGACCAACGCCAACGCTCTACCAGCGGCCTGTTGGTGCAAACCTTCGGCGACGTGATTAAGCGCCTGCAAGGCCCGCGTGGTAGGCAAATAGGCGCTGACTAATTCTATGGTTTCCCCATCTCGCACTAGGTTGATCGAGCGGGTATAGGCGGTTTTGATCCCTATCTGATGAGTTAGGCTACCCATGCCATGCCCTCCCGATAGTGGTTCTTTAATACTTCGAGAGGCTTTTGGGGGTTATTGCCAAGGTATATTTGATTCAGTCCTGCCGTGTCGCGCAACTCGTAGCAGTTTGGATAACGCTCCATGACTTTGCTCAACACGGCCATCAAGCCTTCCTCGCTTAACCTGAAAACCGCACCCGGCGCCGCCCAACCGCTATCTCCATATAAAACAGATCGCATAGGCAGCGGGCCACCTTGCAAATCAGCGTCGAAGCGCTGCGCAAGCGCGAAATGCAACGCAACGGGCGGCAAAAATGGGCGCATCTCGCGAATACTTCGATAACATCCCCCGCCTGTGGATTCAATCACATGTAGCGAGGCCAACGGGGAATCCAGATGTTCATCGCTACGCCCAACGTCCGGGGCGTAAAGGCGCAACAAGGTGGAAACATCCGATTTCAACGTGCTTTGCGAACGGCTGGATTGCAATTCGTGCCCGATAAATTCACCGAGTGTGCGCAGGAGTTCTTCGCTATTGAAATGGGTCATGGAGAAACGGTTGAAAAACCAATAAATACCGGTAGCCAACTCGGCATTAGAGGCAAGCAACCAATGGATAATCCACAGCGTGGCCTCGTCTTCCAAATAGCGATCACCGCCTTCCCCTAACAAAGTTTCGCCTAATTCGGTCGGCTGGGCCAGGCCCTCGGCGAAGTCCACCATCCTGCTTGCTTGTAGCCAATATTGAATGGCGTTGACCATGTTCCGTCCCACGCCCAACTCGACCATGGCGTGTTCTGGCCTGCTGAAAATATCAGGCTCTTTTTTAACCGCCTCAACCCCCTTGGTTAACCAACCGTAGCGCAGCGGAAAGGTTTCGTGGCGTCCGAAAGCGGTTTTATCTTTATTTATCTTCACTAATCTCCAACTCCTTCATGCGGCTTACTGCCGCGCCTATCCGTTCCACTGCGGCGGAAACCTCCGCCAAGCTATGGTCACGGGAAAAACTTAAGCGAACTGCGCCGTACAGCGGCTCGCCTTCGATGCCCATCGCCCGCAATACATAAGACGGTTCAACCGCGCCCGACGAACAGGCAGAACTCGAGGCGATGGCGAGATCCGACCTCAGTTGGTTGATTAGCGCATCGCTGATGATGCCTGCAATGGAAAAATTGACGATGTAGGGCGAACTACGGGCCAATTCGCCATGGACTTGCGTTGGCAAGCATTCGCCTAGCTGTTGCAAAAATCGGCGTTTCAATTCGCCAACATGGGCCAAATCGGCGGCACGCCGTGCGGCGGCAAGTGACAGCGCCGCGCTCAAGCCGACGATTTGATGAGTCGCCAAAGTGCCGGGACGCAGGCCGAACTCTTGGCCTCCGCCGTGCATCAGCGGTTGCAGGCGCAGTTGACGGCGGTTGCGGACGACCAAGCAGCCAACACCTTTAGGACCATGAAACTTATGTGCCGACAGGGAAAGCAAGTCGATGGGGATTTTTTGCAGATCGATGGGAAACTTGCCGGCCGCCTGGGCGGCATCGACATGAAGCAGCACCCCAGCCTGCACGGCGAGATCGGCCACTTCGGCGATAGGCTGCATGACGCCGGTTTCGTTATTGGTGTACTGCAAAGAAACCAGCAAAGTGTCGGGCCGCAGCGCCCGCGCCACAGCATCAGGCTCGACCCACCCGGCGCTGTTGGGGCTTAGGTAGGTGACTTCATAGCCCTCGCGTTGCAACGCGGCACAACACGCCAACACCGATTTGTGCTCGATGACCGATGTCACTAAATGGCGTCCCTGCGCGGCATGGGCCAGTGCGACGCCGCGCAACGCCAAATTGTTCGCCTCGGTCGCGCCGGACGTGAAAACCACTTCGTCGGCCTCGCACCCTAATTCGGCGGCAATCTCAACTCGTGCCAACGCGACTACGGCAGCGGCAGCTTGTCCAGGTAGGTGGGCAGCGGAAGACGGGTTGGCATAAGCACCCTCGCCGCCAAGCAGTTCGACCATCCGGGCCAACACTTCGGGAGCGACGGCGGTGGTCGCCGCCGTGTCGAAATAAAGCGGTTTCACAGCCGCACCATGCGCTCTGGCATAGATAACATCTCCATCAAATCTTGTCCAAACCTGCCGCCAGCGCGGCTTTTCCAAGGCTAAAAATGTTCCAAAATGCCGCCTATGCTAGGTTGCCTCTGGCATCAAGGGCAAAAGCCCAGTGGGTGCGTTTTGAATTGCCGAATGGCCTGTTTGCGTGCTTCAATAACGCAGATTGCGCGTAGCTTACCAGAAAAATGGTGGCTTCGGCTAACACAACATCGCCGCACTCCTGTTGGCGGTTTTGGACTTGGCGGCTTGTTCCAGCTTGCGCCCAAAGGCATTGGCAATAATGCCAATCTCGGCATGGTTCAATTCGCCAAGTCTCAGGGTAACACTTTACTACGGCACTCAAAAGGCTCGACCCCATGAAAACAAAGGCTTTGGCCTTGTGGTGCTTTGCCAAAAGTGTAACCCTCGCTTGAACCACGCCGCGTTTTACATCTATGCCGATTGCAGCCGGTGGACAGATGACAGCTTCAAGCTCGCTTGGCGACTTCTGGAAGAAGCCCATGTCGCCATTACACCGGGCAAGGATTTCGGCCTGAACGAACCACAACGCCATCTGCGCTTTGCCTACACGGCCTCGCTGGAGCGTCAGACCGAAGGATTAAGGTGATATCCAATAAAGAACATCCCATCCGAAGGCCAAGCTGGTGCTTGGCGCTCCCAGAAGGAACGCCAAGCACCAGCTTGGCAAGGTTATTTGCGGAGGAATAGTTAGTGTTTTTCTTGGTGGATTCATTACTGGAAATCACCTAAGGTGGATTCGGCATTTCCTAGGCCAGCCTTGATGTTCCCGACTTGATACCTCCCTTTCAGTGGCATTCGTCAAGAGGCATCCACCTTGTAACCAAACCCCCTCACAGTCTTGATGAGCTTAATGTCATGGCCTTCGTCGATTTTGCGCCTGAGTTGGCGGATGTAGACATCCACCACATTGGTCATCGGGTCGGCATTCAGACCCCATACACGTTCCAGAATCTTCGTCCGCTCGACCACCTGGCCCGGCGTGCGGAGCAGGCATTCCAGCATGGCGAACTCTTTGGGGGTGAGTTCTATCAGCGCGTCCCCGCGCTTCACCGTGTAGGTATCGGGGTTCAATGCCAAGTCGGCAATGCACAGGTCCTTAGGTTCCGGCTTGGCTTCGCCGCTATGGTGGCGGCGGGTCAGCGCTTCGATCCGGGCCAGCAGTTCTTCAAATGCAAAAGGCTTGGTCATGTAGTCGTCGGCCCCCGAACGCAGGCCGGTCACCTTGTCGCGCAGCGAGTCCCAGGCCGTCAACATTAGAATGGGGGTGTCGATGCGGTTGGCACGGAGGTTCTCGCAAACTTGCAGTCCGTCGATATCGGGCAGGCCGATGTCCAAGATGATCGCGCTGTACCCCTGTCCCATCGCCAAGCCCAAGCCTTCCAGCCCCGTGTGGGCCATTTCGACGGTGTAGCCCCCGACTTTCAGCCCGCGCCGGATAAATCCGGCAATGCGCTTGTCGTCCTCCACCAGCAAAATGCGCTTGTGGTCCGGGTTTGGCATGGCCCCGGCGTTGGGTGTTTTTGAGTGCATCTGCATCGTATTCTATTGCCTATTGCTCGGTGGAGGCCAGAGGCAGGGTTGCCGTGAAGGTCGATCCTGCCCCTTCGATGCTGGCGGCCACAATCTGCCCGCCGTGCGCCTGCAAGATGGCCCTGGCCATGGGCAGGCCAAGCCCCGCGCCGTCATGCCTGGAACGGCGGGCGTTGGCACTGCGGAAGTGGCGGTCGAAGACCAGGCCCAAATCCTCGGCGGGTATGCCGATGCCCTGGTCGGCGATGTTGAATGTCGCCGAGTTTTCGCCAGTGTGAAGGGTGACGGCGATGTGGCCGCCCGGATTGGAATAGCGGCAGGCGTTGTCGCCGAGGATGAATAAAACTTGCCGCAGCCGCTGTTTGTCGCCATTGACCCAGATCGGTGCGCCGGACGCATCCAACGTGACGGAAATCGAGCCTTCCTGTGCCATCACCTGGAAATCCTCGACCACGCAGGCGACCAGCCCGGCCAAATCCAGCCGTTGCCATTCAATCTCCCGGTGCGGGGTGCCGGGGATTTCGGTGCGGGCGAGGAACAGCAGGTCGTCGACATAGGTGCCCAGTTGCAGGGACATTTCGGCAATGCGCTCCAATGTTTCCCGGCACTCCTCGGCATCCCATTCATCGGTGCGCAGGGTCACTTCGGCCTCGCCGCGAATAACGGTGATCGGGGTGCGCAGTTCGTGGCTGATGTCGGCCAGAAACTCCCGCCGTGCGGTGTCCATGCGCAGCAGTTCGCCGTTCAGCCGGTGCAGTTCCACGGTGCGCTCGGCCACCCGCTGCTCAAGGGCGGCCTTCCCCTCTTTCAGTCTGGCCTGCTGGCGTTCCAGTTCGCCGGCCATGTGGTTGAAGTGGGTGGCGAGGTAGCCGAACTCATCCTGCCTGGGCAGTTCTATGCGATGGGCCAGGTTGCCCGATGCGATGGCGTCGGTGCCTTGCATCAGTGCTTCGACGGGGTTCCTGAATCCGCGCAGCAGCAACATCCCTGAGGTGATGGCAAACAGGGCGGCGATTGCCGAGGCGGCAACGGCGATCCAGCGGGAGCGCTCCATCAGCGTTTCCAGCCTTTCCCTGGCGGCCCTGGCGTTGTCGCGCTCGGTGCCAATGGCGGCATCAACCAGCGGCTGGAAGGTGCCGTCGATCTCCTGTTCCGAGAAGGCCGACAGGGTTTGCGCGGCCCGCCCGCGCTGCCCTTGTTGGCGCAGGCGTTCGACTTCGTCGAAGCGGTATTCGCTGGCTTCCAGGAAGGCGGTCAAACGGGCCACCCGCTCCAGACTGACCGGACGGGCCTGCCATTCCCCGGCATCGGCCTCCTTGACGGCGGCATCCCTCAATTCCTCAATGGCCTGGCCGAGCCGCTGCCTTGACGGGGCCACACCGGCCTGCGCCGCCTCGGTGTTGGTGACCAGGCTGTCCATGCGCTGCTTGAGAGCGGTAGGCTTCGTGGGACACCCGTTCGTAACGGTCAAACGCCTCGTAGGCCGACTGGCTGCGCTGGAAATCCAAGGCGACCTGGCTTGAACCCCAATAGATCAGGCCGCCCAGCCCCAGGACAAAACAGAACGAGACGGCGATCACCGCCGCCAGCCGGACCCTGAACATGCGGGCTAATCCCCCTCGCCGGTTTCGTCCATCCGCTCTTCCATGGACCGGATGGCGTCCAGCTTGTCGCGCAGTGCGCGGGACTCGCCGTGCTTTGACGGTTTTGCAACCCTGGGTTTGCCGGGACTCTTCACCGTTTTGGTGGCCAGCAGGCTGTGCAGCCATTTCTGCTTGCGGTCCAATGTGCCCAGCCGCTTGGACAGGCTGTCCAGGCGCTTCAACGCTTGGGTTTGCACAACAACCCATTGGCGCACCCGCCCGTCGGTGATATCTGATGCCGGGATGGCGTCCACGCCGTCGAGGATTTTGGGGATGTCGCCGCAGGCATTGGAAAACAGCCTGGCCGTCATCAGGTGCAATAGGATGCCGGTTTGTGTCGCCGGAGGGGAAGGCTCTTGTCGCCGTTTGAGCAAGGCCCTGCACACTTCGGCACGGGCGGAGGGGGTTTGCCCGTCAAAGCCGGACCCGAAGCCAAGCAGTTCATCCAAGTCTGACCGCGCATAGGGATCGTCGGGCTGTCCTTCGGAAGGCTGGCCTTGCGGTGCCCCCGGCTTTACGTGGGCGCACCCCGCCAACAATAACAACAGGAGCAACACAAAGCCGATTGACCGCCCCGTAAACCGGAGCGGCCAGGTGATGCTGGCCATGTCCATCAAGCCTCGTCGGCCAGAGGCCGCGGTTGGCTGTGGGTGGCGGCCTCCGCCGGGCCGGATTCCTTGGATGGCTTTTTTGGCCTTGAATCGGCGCGGACATGGGGGGTGTCGCGCCGTTGCGGATTCTGTTCCAAGTCCGCCAGCAGTGCCGCAGCTTCAATCTCGGCGATGCGTTCCAAGGGGGTGCCGGTTGCACCGGCATTGGCAGCGTTTTCCATGCGCGGCCGTTTGGACGCCTCCAGTTCCAGCAGGCGCAGGCGCAGCCATTCGAGGCGGTTGCCGAGATGGCGAATGTCCGCAGGCCCGTCGAGCTTGATTGCATCGGCGAGGTTCCCCGACTCCAGCCTATGGATGGACGCGCCCAGTCGCCGTATTGAACGCATCAGCAGGGCCAGCAGCATGCCGATGCACAGGACGGAGGTTCCCAGCAGCGCCGCGCCTTTGAGCAGAAGCTCCCGCTCCAGGGATGCGGACTGGCCGCGCAGTTGCTCAAACCGGCGGTCAACGCCGTCCTCAAATTCGCGGGACAGGGCGTTCGATGCCTCGCGCAGGCCAATGAAGGCCTCCTCGACCGGCAACCTGGGGTGGCTTTCCGTTTCCGGCCCGACGGTCTGCCGGTAGATCAGATTCTCCTTTTCCGACAGTTCCCCGGCCAGCAGGGCGATTTTGCCGTCCACCGGCAGTTTAAGCAATTCGCCCAAGGCCTGCTTGAACGAGGCCCGCGCCGCCTCATAGGCGTTGCGCTCGTAGGGCTGGCGCAGCGAAGGGTCCGACAGCAGGACGAACAGCCGGGCTTTGCGCTCGATGTCGGAGGTTTTCCGCAACACCAGACGGACCGCCTTGGTCTGCTCGAAGACCTGGTAATTCATGCTTCTGCCCAAGGCCGAGGTTTCGCGCACGGCGGAGGCGGCGGACAGGAGCGCCAAACACAGGGGGATAATGGCGACGGCAAGGCCCATCGCAACAAGGGATTTCAGCGAAAAAAAGCGTGTGTATCTCATCGGCATCAAGGGGCTGGTGAAGCATCGCCGGATTCTCGAATAACCGGTTTGCTGAAAAATTCCGCGCCAAGGCCATCGGTCAAAGGCCGGTGGGCTATCAGGCAGCCGGAAGGTGAAAAAAGTCATCATGGAAAGGCTTGCTCCATAGGGCAATTTACCCTATCCAAAGCGATGACAGGACTCTTGGTCAAGGCGGCGAACCCGTCGGCATACGCTGGAAAATTGAAAGCCTTATGGTTCTTTGGGAATTCGCATGGTGACCAGCGACGGGCATACACAGACCATTGTTTTTACAGCGTATCGCAATTCCTCTATAGCCGTTTACCATACGAATTCCCAAAGAGCCAGCCTTATCACATAGAAGGCTATCTGACCCTACCCAGGGGGAAAGGTTCCATCTCCAGTACCTCGTATGGTCCGATGGCACAGGCGCATGCCCTGTCGGTTGTTGGCCTGCTTTATGGATATCCGCCGTCCTTTTGGATTAAGCGCTTTCCCTGATGTTGTCGCGAACAGTCAGCAGGAAGCGGCGGGCCAATTGGCAGGCCAGCGTCCGATGGCTGAAAAATGCAATCGTTCCTGCAATGACGTAGAAAAGCACTGCAATCCACCATGCGCCTCCAACCCCCGGAACACCAACCGCAATCCAAAGTAGAAACAAGGGGAAAATGACACCAACACCGAGATGAAACGATTTTCGCGCAAACGACGGGAAGTAATAATACACAATGGCCGATGCGATGCCCGCCAATATGAGCCCATTACCCCAGTTACCGGTTCTGGCGCAAAAATAGGCATAGAGGAAAAGTCCGGCTGGAACCAGCCTGGAGGCCATCGGACGGACCGATTGGTAAAAATCCCCGCCCGTGGTGTACATCACCGCACCACACACAGGACAGATATGTTCGGTCAGCCTGTGCCTGAGAAACCCGCCGTCATAGTGCAATAGGCTAGGGGTTACTTTGGCACCGCATTCACAGTCCACCGTCGTATAGGCCATGGCAAACTCCCAATATACTGATAAGACAAGGATGATTATGGATGAGTCATCCGCTGAGTGCAAGATACCCGCGCTTTGTTTTTCTGCCTGGCTTTAAAACACCCTGCGCAAAAGGGGTCAAGGATTTTTAGAGACCGTGGGTTTTGGAACAGACCGGCTACTTTTGGTCCGCGCAATCCCGGACACGGCCCTGCCCACCGTCCTGGGGATGCCGGCGGCGGCTCCGGCGGCCCCCTTGCCAATCGGATCGTTGATCGAAGCCACCAAGCCCACCGAGGCGAGGGTGTGCCCGGTCCAGCCGATCACGGTAAACCAGATCAACGGCATGCCGATGTAGAGCAGCCCTGAAACGGTGTTGACCACAACGACCGAGATGGAGGGGTTGAAGTTGGTCAAAAACCGCCACCACTCGATGCCCAGGGCCTCGATCATCGACGTGTCCAGCCAAGTCGCCAAGGCCCACAACGCCGTCAGGAACCGCAACGCGAAAACCCCCAGCGACGCCAGCATGACCGCCTGGATCGAAAAGGACGAGAACACCAGCAGGAACGGCAGACAGAGGTATACCGTCATCAGGATCAGCGACTGCCCAATCGGCGCGGCTTGCTTGAGGGCATACACGGTCGAGCTGGTTTCCACGCCCTGCTTCATCAAACCAAAATCCGACAGCGCCCGCACAAACGCCGAGGAGTTCTCGTCGTGGGACTGGACATTCAAGGCACCTTTCATATCTTGCACATAAAGCTTACGGATCAGATCGTCCTGAACCGATTTCACTGTAGTACCGTTCATCTTCGCACTAACTGTCGTCACAATCGAATTCAGCAGCCCGGAGTCGATTTGCTGCACCAGCCGCTGCCTAAGCCCTGCGGTTTCGTTGGCCCACCAGTCGTAACAGGTGGGCTTGCCCCAGCCGGAGGGCGAACTGCCGCCGTACTCCGCGTCCCGCGCCGGGTCAAAGGGGAAGTTGGGGATTTCCCGGTGCGCCCGCATCGCCAAGTTGATGTTGGCATTGTTGTAATACCCGTCCGTGTCCTGGAAATACTGCGAACCCGGCCAGTCGATGTCGTCGGGCGGGTAGCCGGATGGAAGGCTTTGGCCCTGGCGGATGAACTGGCTACGCGCACGCAGGAAGCAGTCTTGGTAGAAATCGTCGAGTTGCGCCTTGAGGTCGAGGTCTTTGATGACGGTGTTCCCCATCCGGTAGTCCATCCGGCGCAGGTCGCCCTGGCAGGGTGTCGCGGCGATGGCGGCATTGCTGAACCCGGCGCTGACCGCCATCACCGCCCGCCACCAGGCAGGCACAGTGGCCTGGTTGTTGCCAAGCTGGAAGGTCTGGTCGTAGCCAGTGCCGGAGTTGCCGCCACTGACCGTGGCACCCCCACAGGGGGCGGTGTAGCTCAGGTCGGAGGATTGCAGGCTGATCACCGGCGAACCCGCCAAGGCCACCACGGTCAGCATGGCCGCCAATTGGATTTCCATGCCGCGCATGGATGCCGCCGCGCCCTCCATGCCGTATTTTTCCCAGGACAGGGCGAAGTTACGGACGATCAAGGCCAAGAACGGGATATAGGCCACCCCGGTCTCGGCCAGCGCGTCCCACAGTTTGTCGTACAGTATCCAGCCCAGCAGGGTGGTGTAAAGCTCTATGGCCGAACCGACTTCCATCGTTTGCCTCCGCGTGTGTTCAATTGACCAATGCTGCGCACTCAACCGCCCAGCAGCCGCACCCAGGCGGCGTAGCCGTTTTGGACGAGGACGAGTTCCACGGCCACCAGCCACAGTGCCAACCGCCAGCGCAGCCCGAGCATGAACGCCCTACGTTCATCCGGCCACTGGCAACGCCTCGCCAGTAAGTCTATGCCTTGCGGCCAGAGGCAAAGGGTAGCGACTATTAGGATAATCCTGAACCCTAAAAACCAAGGGGATGCCGCCCGCAGCCAGGCATCGGCGGCCTCCAGCCCGCCTTGCCCCCATTGCCGGTTCAACAGGGCAAACACCAAGGCTGCCAACCCCAAGAACAAGGCGTTCAACGCCAAAAACCAGGGCAACCGGCGTTTCGGTTTATTGGGCGGCTGAAGTGGTTGCAATGACTGGGGTAGCTGCATTGATTGGGAAAGCTTGGGTTTCATGCGGACTCGTAATGCTTGGAATACATGAAGTGCTTGGGCTTGGAATACATGGGGTATTTGCAAATTCCTATTGGGCGGTTGCGCCGTTTTCCACCGGGTGGGCATCGTTCGGACGCTGCCCCGGAACCGAACCGCCCTGGCCGTCGATCTTGCCGCCGAGTTCCAATACCGTCCCGGCGGTGTTGGCGAACAACTCCCTGCGGACGCGGGTCTCGTAAAGCACTTGGTCGATCTCCCTGTCGATGACTGCCACCATGCGCTGGATTTCGGGTCCGGCGGCGGAGGCGAAGACATGCGGCTCCTGATAGCCTGCGAGCAGCAGGCGGCGCAGCATCATCGCCCGCTCCACGTTGGCGGCGGTGGCTTGTTCGGCGGACAGCTTGCCGACCACCACCGCCCGTTCTTGCGGTTGCAGGCGGCGGATCGTTTCCACGACATCCCTATTCAGTTGTGTGCCGGGGGCCGACACCTTGGCCAGTTCGTCCGGGGTGGGGGTGGTGTTGCCGTTCACCAAACTAGACAATGCCGTGATGCCGGTCTGGCGGTCCTGTTCGATCTTCGGACCCAGCCCGTGGCCCGGCAAGGCCAAACGGTCGGCATTGTTTTTGGTTTCGATCTTCACGTCGCCGAGCACGGCCCTCGCGTAATCAACCGCATCGGCGGGGGTTTGCCAGACTTGCGCCACGCGGGTATTGGACTGTCCGGGGTCGCCGCTGGTCGGGTCGTGGCCCTGTTCGATGTTGTACCCCGCCTTGACCACATCCGAAACCACCAGGATCGGCGACTGGCCTTTGCCGCCCGCGTTCTGTCCGCCCACCCACGGCACCCCGCCGTCGCCACATTGGTTGTCGACGATGTTGAGCGCCTGCAACACATCGACACTGCCGCTGCCGCTTTGCGACTTGCCCATCTGGTCGCGCCAGGTGTAGGATTTGGACAGCGTCAGCCAATGGTCGTAGGGATTCGCGCCGTGCGAAATGTCGGACTGCATTGAGCTTGCGCACTTTTTTTGATGGGTTATCCGGCCTATTTGATCAAATAGACTGAGGGTTTGAGGTTGATCCCCCTCAAGGAGCTTGACTGCAAGCTCCCTTTGGAGGAGTCTCCACTAAACCAATAACGGAGACCCCCACAGTGTGCCAGATCATTCTTCAGTCCGCCGAGTTTTTTGCATTCCTTCTTCTTATCGACATCGACCTTGCCGCCGTGGCGAAGTCCCAAGGCTGCCATGATTGCCAGGGGACTCTGCACCAGGCGCATTATCCGCGCAAGCCGCGCGGCGCGAAATGCGCCCTTGGCGATGAGTACCTGCGGCGATTCTCCTTTTGTTGCGCGGTTTGCCGCCACCGCACCACGCCGGTTTCGGTGCGCTTCCTGGGGCGGCGCGTGTATTTGGGCATCGTCGTGGCGCTGGCCTCCGCCCTGGTTTCGGGGCTTTCCGGCCAACGCATCGGCAAGCTGGTCGCCGGGCTGGGCGTGCCCGTCCTGACACTGCGGCGCTGGCGGCAGTGGTGGCTCGACGACTTTGTGCTGACGCCGCTGTGGCGGGCGCAACGGGCGCTGTTCATGCCGCCGGTCGACGAATGCCGCTTGCCGGCGTGCCTTTTGCCATGCTTTTCCGCCGCCGACGAGTCCGGGCAGTGGGTGCTGCTGTTGCGCTTCCTCGCCCCGCTGTCCAGCGCGACGGCGGGCGCGTCCGGCGAGGGTCGATGAAATTACGCAGAGGATGTCGCTGGCGACTGTTTCCGGCCTAAAGTAAGCTCGTCCCCTGTCGGCGGCGAATGGTTCGCCGCCCATCAGGAGGACACCTTGAGCAAAACCACCGATCCGTCATTCCGCGACCGTTGGGCGCGCTTGCGCTTTTCGATCATCGGCCACTTGCTGGCCGCCCCGCCCGAGGCGGGCGAGTTGCACCGCGAACTCGCCGCGCTGGCCGCCAAAAC
>Ga0118677_10000840_pt1 | contig 66587 bp, 66 predicted proteins | sample AliMusrvi5mmetaG_FD_86154 | JGI IMG/M metagenome (GOLD analysis project Ga0118677, IMG submission 86154) | reverse complement strand
ATTCATCGCCGTGCGGCCTCCCCACACTGCTCTTGACACCTCAAAATTCATACGCATTACGGGGATCATCCCGCGTCCTTGGCGTGAGGCTGTGGAGGATCACTTCAAATCCTGGAAAGCCTAATCAAAGCCATGGAAATCGGAATCGATAGCTTTGTCGCCACGACGGCCGATCCAGTGACTGGCGCCAAGGTCGACCCCGTCGTCCGTCTGCGAAATCTGCTCGAAGAAGTCGAGACGGCAGACCGCGTGGGACTTGATGTCTTTGGTATTGGGGAGCATCACCGCGAAGAGTTCCTCGACTCGGCTCCGGTTGTTTTGCTGGCAGCCGCAGCAGCCCGCACCAAGCAGATCCGACTTGCAAGTGCTGTCACCGTGCTGAGTGCTGCTGATCCTGTGAGGGTCTTCCAAGAATTCGCCACGTTGGATCTGATTTCGGAAGGACGTGCGGAGATTGTTGCCGGCCGGGGCTCCTTCACAGAGGCCTATCCGCTCTTCGGGCTCGATCTTAGGGATTACGATTCCCTCTTCGACGAGAAGCTGCGTCTCCTTTTGGAGATCCGCGCAAGCGAGAGAGTCACCTGGTCGGGGAAGCATCGTCCAGCGCTTCGCGATCAGGAGATCCATCCCCGCCCGCTCCAGAACCCTTTGCCGATCTGGGTCGGTGTGGGGGGATCCCCAGAATCCGTCATCAGGGCAGGATCTCTTGGGCTTCCCCTGATGATCGCGATCATCGGAGGCCAACCGGATCGTTTCCGACCACTTGTCGATCTCTACCGCGAGACCGGTTCCCGCTCAGGGTTTTCGCCCGATCGTCTCCAGGTAGGCATCCATGCCCTTGGGTCTTTCGCGACGACGACCAAGGAGGCGAGGGATGATTACTTCCCAGGATATGAGCGGATGTTTGGCCAGATCGGGAAAGAGCGGGGATGGCCCGCGATCCGTCGCTCCCACTTCGATGCACTCTGCGGGCCGGAGGGGGCCCTCATTATCGGCAACGCTGAGGAGGGAGTGGAAAAGATCCTCCACTACAATGATGTGCTCGGCGGGATCGACCGGATCACGATCCAGATGAGTCCGGGAACGCTTCCCCATCCGAAAGCGCTGGAAGCGATCAGGATCTTGGGCGAGCAAGTCGCTCCCGCCGTGAGGAACGAGCTTGGGATTTTGGCGTGGCGCGGTGTTGCTGCTCGTTCGCAGTAGCTCGCTACAGCTTCACTGGCGCGCCTAGCGCTCCATCCAAACTTCAAAGTTTCAGAAATCAACAGGGTCATTTTCTCTCTCCGAGGCGAAAGTTTCGACTCATCGGCGGTTTCTTCTTGAACCCTCCACAGAATGTCATCAGCGTTTTTATGACCTACAACGCATGAAAAGCGCTGTGTCGCATTAACCCCAGCTCAACCCCAAAAAAACCATGTCATCTGCAGCAATCGTCAAAGTCGAAAACGGTCAGGTCAAAGTCTTTAATTCATCTGGATCTGGCCTCTACTCTTGGGGAGTAGGTGGAGGTAGCTCGGCGGCTGTCTCCGCCATCATTGCTGGAGATGAGATTCATGTGACACGAGCAGATGGTAAGGTTGTCATCTGCACCCATTCCGGAAGTCAGAAAAGGATTATTTGATCCATCAGATATTCCTCTGATGAAAAAGACTCTCATTGAGAGAATTCTTGATTCGGTATGGCCTGAGATTTCAAAGATCGGAGAAAAATATAAAACCCCAGACGATAATAAAGGGGTTCCTTTTAGTATTGTTAAACTGGGAAAGGCCTCGCTCACTATTGAGACCGATAAAAAAAGCAGCCTCAAGATTCCTGCGGAGGCATTTGCTGCTGCAATTCAATACCTCATCGAAAATGGCCATTATGGGAAAAGAGAAGCCTGCCTGATCAAGGCGAGTCAGACGGATCCCGGGCCTTTAAATAAGGCTACTCGGAAATTTACTAACAATACGATGAACATCTCTTATGTGTTGCCAATCCTAGCTTCCACAGGAGTTGTTTGCATTGACGGAAAGCGTAAAAATAAGACTTGGATTAATCTCTAAACCCTAAATAAGTCAGCACATGAACTGGGAAGGATCTGAAATCAAAGAATTAAGAAAAGCTGAAGCTCAATTAAAACCTGGAGCCGGTATTTCTGTTTTTCTTTGGATTCAAGATTTAGCCCTTGCCCTCTTAAAAGAAGATCAAACGGACGATCCAAGTGACCCTCTATATTGTAAACAAGACGTCACCGAAGGAATACGACTATTGCAAAGGTTGGGTTCATACGAAACCCGCGATGACAAGGAAATAGTTTACATTTCGAAAGTTCGAGTCATGCTCGGATACATATATAAGTATGGTGCTTATGATACTCCTAAAAATCCTAAAGTAGCTTTAGGTTGGTATTTAAAAGCTTTAGAATTAGTACGACTACTCCCGCATGGTTTAATATATAGTCCAGGTAGCCGTCCAGTTAACGAGTATACTGAATGCTCCAGTGACATTAACAAATTACCATCAGATCTTGAATCTTACAAAGATTTAAGACTTATAATCGGAGAGTTGTTGTTGGAATCTAATACCGCCATTGAAAACCCTGAAGAGGGACTAAAATACCTATGCGAGTATGCTTCAGATAAATTAACCGATGAAAAAGAGCAACTAGAGAAATCCAAAATAATTGCCGATATTTTACTAAAAGGCAGAAAAACCGTGATAATAAATGAGGCTGACGCGTGTGAGTGGTTGGCTAGGGCTGCTAGGTTAGGAGATGTTGACTCCAAACTACTCCTAAAAGAGATAATTGCTAAGCCTCAAACAAGAACGACCCAAGAGCACTCCGTTAGAACGACAAGCACGCCTAAAAATGAGAAAAAAGGGTTTTTCTCAAAACTTATCGGGTGGAGGTAGCACATGAAAGATGTATTCGACATTGAACCCGAAACGGATTTTCTCAAAGACAACTCGTATGAGCGGACTCGGCATTTGGAGCCAGTGTGAGGGTTAGTCTTTGAGGGTTGTTTTGGTTTTTAGTTGGTTGTTGTTGGGTTGTCCATCTCCGGCGTAGGGAGGCCCCAGGCCGACCGGAGACGGGGATGGTGCGGTCTTCCTTGCCGCGAAGCGTTCCGGGCTGAGATAGCCCAGTTTGCTGTGCGGCCTGAAGGTGTTGTATTCCCTGCGGTAGTCCTCGATGACCACTCGGGCTTCGGTGAGCGTCCAGAACTGTTCCCGGTTGAGGCATTCGTCACGGAGTCGACCATGGAAGCTCTCCACGTAGCCGTTTTGCCAAGGGCTGCCGGGTTCGATGTAGATCGTCTTGATTCGGTTCTCCGAGAGCCACTTCTGTACCGTCTTGGCAATGAACTCGCTCCCGTTGTCGCTTCGCAGGAAGGCCGGAGCTCCATGCTGCTGGATCGCCCGGCTCATCCACTCCAGGACATCCCCACTCTTGAGTGCCCGGTCCGCCCGCAGCACGTGGCATTCGCGGGTATACTCATCAAGGATGGTGAGCATCCTTAGGGCTCCGCCTCTGGTGGTTCCGTCACAGATGAAGTCCCAGGTCCACACATGTCCCTTGTACTCGGCCTTCACAGGAAGTCCCGTTGAGTGGCCTCGGCGGATGATCTTCCTCTTGGTCGGCGGGACTCTCAGTCCAAGCGATCTCCTCAGGCTCTGGATGTGTCTCTTGCCAGCATGCCACCCTTCCTGCCGAAGCAGGGCTGCGATCCGGCGATAGCCGTAGCGGGGATACTTGTCGCTGAGTTCGATCATCCGCTTCAAGAGTCTCTGCTCCAGAGCTGTCTTCTCCTTGGGACGATACCAGTAGCTTGATCGCGGAACTGCGAGGATCCGGCAGACTTTCCTGCCAGACCCAAGCCCCTCTTCTGCCGCTTTGAGTGCGTATGCCCGGCGACTGGCCGGGCTCAGAGCTTTTTTTCGCATACGAATTTGAGGACTCGGTTCTCGAGTAAGCTGTCGGCCAGCATCTTCTTGAGCTCGGTGTTTTCACGCTCAAGCTCCTTCATCCTTTTGGCCTCGTTGACCTCCATCTGGCCAAACTGCTTCTTCCACCGATGGAAGCTCACTTCCGAGAGGTTATGCTCGCGGCATACCTCCACAATGCTCTGGCCGGCGTCCGCCTGCCTCAGGATCCGAATCTTGTCCTCTGTGCTGTATCTCTTTCCTTTCATGGTCTTTGGGTTTGGTTGTCCCAAAGACTAACACACCACCTGGCTCAAATCACCGAGGTCACGTCAATCTGATCTCACTGGGATTAAGGGGATCAAGAGGATGGGGGATCGCCATTTCATACTTCATCATTTTGACTTCATTCTTTTTTCTGGCTCCCGACGCACATCGCTCGTCCCTCAAAGGCTCGTTGGAACAATGGAGCATCTTCCTGGCTGGATTCGAACGCTCTCTGGTATCCGAGAAAATCCCAAATTCTAGACTGATCCGTTTTGGCATGCTTTGATCGATCTCCTCGTAACCACACATCATGAATCGATCATCCGACACCTCCTTCCCAAGCGTGTTATGCTGGGGAGTTCTCCTCCTCGCCGTTCTTGGACTGACGGCCTGCGCCAGTGATGCCACGGTCCGGGAGAGGGCTCCGCACTACGTGTCCTTAAATGCTCAATCAACAAACTCCGCAATCAAAGTTGCCAAAAGTGCCAGAGGTGTCATTCCTGATACAGGAGCCAAGATCCTGCATGCAATGAGGCTCGCCAACACGACTCCTCTCGTGGCGCTTGGAGAGGATATCCAAGCTTCGCAGGAGGCCCTCGAACGCCTGAAGGCTAACCCAAAAGATGGCGGTGCTCTCCATGACTACAACTTCTCCGTGGCGAGAATGATCGGGATCATCCGCCGCTCCAAGCTGGATCCGTGGACCCGCCCCCTGATTGTTCCTGCGCCCTCCGGAAAGGGGAACTATGTCCTCGAGCACAAACCCGATCCCCGTCCCTCGTGGAATCCGGCACTCTACAACTTCACCCCGGCAGACGAATTCATGATCGGTGGGAAGTATGTCGAGCAGCATGTCTCCCGTCCTGGAATCGGCGCTCCGGTGGTCGCCGTCGGCAAAGGATTGAACAAGGATTGGCAGAAGAATTATTTCACAAAGAAGGTCTTTTACGGGGTGACAGCCGTTGCCAGATTCCAAGGGAATCGATGCATCATTGCCTTCGAGGACCCTCTGGCCAAGGAGACGACCACGGTGAATGGTCGGACAATGGACCTTTCAGCCGACTTTACCGTGCCGCTGGCGGTGATGCTTGCGAGCACCGCGTCCAAGGTTCCGAAACTGGAACGCATGCTCAACCCCGAGAAATATGCCGAGACGGCGCAATTGGCCCGGCTGGAGCCATACAATCCGAATAAGACCGTGGTCCTTGTGATCCATGGGTTGATGGATTCCCCTTCGACCTGGGCACCGATTATCATCAACCTGAGGAGCGATCCGGAGATCCGGAAACACTATCAGTTCTGGTTCTACAGCTACCCCTCCGGTTATCCGTATCCTTATTCGGCCTCGATTCTGCGTGAGAATCTGGATGGTGCCGAGAAACGCTTTCCGCTTCAGAAACCGATGGTCGTGATCGGTCACAGCATGGGGGGGTGCATCAGCAGACTCCTGATCACCGATACGGGGGAGACTCTCTGGAAGAAGCTTTTCCATCATTCCCCCTCCAAGACCCTCCTGCCAGCCGCTTCAAAGAAACTCTACACCGACGCCCTGATCTTCAATCACCGCCCGGAAATCGGCAGGGTGATCTTTATTTCCTCTCCCCTCAAGGGAAGCGAAATGGCCTCGCTTTCGATCGGCAGGATCGGATCCATGCTCATCAGAACTCCAAGCAAACTGCTCCTTGCCGGCAATGACGCTCTCAAGATTGCCACCTTTCATGCCAACGATCTGAAGCTCAGGCGGGCGCCGAACAGCATCGACACCCTCTCGCCGAAGAACCGCTTCGTCCGCATGATCAACTCGATTCCGATTGTATCGGATATCCCCTACCACACGATCATTGGTGACCGGGGGAAGGGAGACTCCCCACACTCGTCCGATGGGGTGGTGCCTTACTGGAGTTCGCACATGGACGGGGCGCAGTCCGAGTGCATCGTACCGAGCGACCACGGAGCCCATCAGAATCCGCAGGCCTTTGCGGAGGTGAAGAGAATTCTCAAGCTCAACGTCGATGAGGGAAAAAAAGAAGCAGCCACACAAGCACAGTGATCTGTCGTTAAGGAAATGGGGCTGATTCCGAGGAGTGACCTGATGGAAAAGCCTCCTTCGCGGAGACTCAGGCGGGTATGTAATCGGGACTCCTGACAGGTTTCTGGTTGGGGGAGGGAAGGACTTCATCGAGATGAAAAATATCCTCTTCCTCGTTTTCGTCCGTCTCCAACGGTGCAAAGCGTTCCGCCTTGAAGCCACGCTCAATTCCTAGCTTGTTGCACGGATTGCGAAGTTCGGTCAGATAGACCGCGATCTCACCGGGATTGGCATTGAAGTCGCAACCCGGCACCAGGTCGCGGATGTGGTAGGTGTTCCCTTTCTTGGGAAGTTGGTCGTAGAGGGCCTGAATCCCGAGGGGGAAGGCGGCGTCGATGCATACAACTGCTTGGCCGGGTAGGAACATCCCATGATCGTTGCCGAAGTGCTGCTGTTGGTCAATGAGCAGCAAATGCCGAATTTAATAAAAACACAAAGTCAAGAGAATAATTGTTACGATATTGTAACAATATGCTTCACGGCATGTTCTCTTGGATTCAGTATCCGAGACATGGAAACAAACAGGTGTCCATCTCGTGCCGAAAAATCGGCAAAACCCCAACTTGTAACAGTTTACGAGTTCATACCCAGAAACTTCCCGACCAAGATGTCCTTGGTAAAAGTTATCTGCATCGGTGTGGGAATAACGATTGCCCAGTATGCATTTCTGGTGCTGCTGATCGCCAAGCCCTGGCACTGAACGGAACAATCCAAGTCCCAATCTCTGGTTGTGTCTTCAGGTTGGCTAAATTGAATTGCCGAGTTGGCATCAGATGTTCTCTTGTCGCAGGATGGTGCGCATGATTATCCAAATTTATGAGATTCAGGAACCGAAGGAGGCGGCCCTCATGGTCGAGTGTGGAGTCGATCACATCGGGGGTGTCATCCTATCCCCCGAAGAGTGGAGGATCCCCGCCCTGAAAGATTCGGTGAGGGTGATCCGCGATGCCGGCCGCAAGAGCAGTATTATCCCTCTCTTTGCTGATCGGGATGCGGTTCACCGGGTTATCGATTGGTATCAACCCGATATTGTTCATTTCTGTGAGATCATGAACATGGGTCGGGATGTGGATGAGGCGGATGTGGAGGCTGATCTTCTTTTGCAGTCAGGAATCAGGGAGCGTTTTCCTCAGATTGAGATCATGCGGACCATTCCGATTGCCGAGCCCGGATTCGGAGCGGAGGTCCCGACCCTGGAACTGGCCCGACGCCTTGAGGCAGTAAGCGATTGGTTCCTGACCGACACGATGCTTGTCGGTGCCAAACAACCTGTCGATGGTCATGTTGGAATCACCGGCAAGGTTTGCGATTGGGAGTTGGCCCGTGATCTCGTCAATCAAAGCAGCATACCGGTGATTCTTGCAGGGGGCCTCTCCCCGGAGAATGTCGCGGAGGGCCTTCGCTTCACGAGACCTGCCGGAGCGGATACCTGCACAGCGACCAACCTGCTGGACGGAGAGGGGAAGCCGATCCGCTTCCGCAAGGATCCTAAAAAGGTCAGGCAGTTCGTGGAATCCTGCCGGGGAGTATGACCTGATTAACCGGCGGCGGGCTGTGGGGCGGGGGAGGCTCCTCCACTTTTTCCCCTCCGACGGCGATTGGGTCGAGGGCGTTGCACCTGGGGTGCCGAAGGTTCGGTTGCGCTCACCGCTTGGGATGGGGATTGATCCGACTGTTCGTCATGGTGCTCGTCATGATTTTGGATTGTCATGTCCGAATCCCGAGGATCCTCCCGGTAGGAGGGTGCGGACTCATCGCGGGAGTCGAACTCTGCAACGGATTGTCGATCCTCCTCATGATGATCCTCTTTCCGTTCTTGAGGTCGGTTATCCTGTCGGTGGGGACGTTGATGACGATCGTCGCGTCGTCCCTGTTGTTGCTGCTGGCGTTGTCCCTGCTGAGGCTGGACGCTTCGTTCCGACTGGGCCCGTTTGTGGAGAACTGAGGTAAGATCCTTCAGCGAGGAGACAAGGTGGACACCCAGGTCCCCCTCGGGTTCATGGGCCCGCTCGACGGATTCAGCGACCCCCTCAACCGCAGCCGTGAGGTGTTCGAGGGAGTTGTGAATCCCTTTCAAGCTGATCGAGATGGATTTTAGAAGTTCGTGAGTCGCGTCGGGATCGGAAGAGTTCATCGTCAAGATTGGTGATTTTTGGAATCTGTGTCCTGAGCAGAGTGGGCGCAGGAAGAGGGGTGGTTGGCGAGAGATTTATGGGGTCGATGGATCCCTTTTTGAAGTTCGGGTTCGAGTTCCTTGCGGCGTGCCTTGAGACCCTTCCTCCAGATCAAAAGGGCCTGCCAGTGAATGCCCAGGATGACTTGAAGCGTCAGGAAGGGATACTTCAGGGAAAAGTGAAGGAGGTTACGGTCATTCAGGGGAACACGCTCACCGGTCAGCACGCTGATCAATTCACGCTCAGCGCCCCTGTAGTCATCGATGAACACCTGAAGTCTCTCTCCGGGAAGGTGAAACCGAAATTCGAATTCAAGATCGAGATCGGAGAAAGGAGAGACATAGAAATGCTTGATTACGCGGCATCGGAATGTCCCGTCCTCCTGCAAGGGCACCAAATACGGTTTCCATTCACCGAATGTGTTGCCAACCTCGGCCACTGCAATCAATGGAGAACCTTCCGTGTCGTGGCAGTAGTAAATCGAGATCGGATTGAAGAGATATCCGGCGATCCGGGGTAGTGTCAGGAGCAGAATCTTGCCTACGGGGTTCGTGATGCCGTTTTCCGCAAGATATCGGTGGATATTCTCACGGAGGGAAGGGGCTCCATGGCTGATATGATCATCCTCATGAAAGCTGTAGAGACCGGGAGCATTGACTTTGAGAAGTCGCAACGAGGAGGAAAGCTCCGGAAGTTCGTCAAGATCGATGAGGAAGTAAAAAACCCGGTAAAGGAATTCATGCTTCTTGGGTGCCAACCTTCGGTGGAAGACCATGCACTCGTAGAGGCATGAGTGAAGGGGGGGTGGCATGGGGGGTATTTTATGAATCTGATAGCCCGACCGCTCTTTTGCATCCGTAAAAGCGGAGTTCCATCCTCATTCTTTTTATCCCCTTGAACCCTTTGAATTCTTTAAAAATCGGACTACTGCCTTGGAGGCCTCGAATCCTGCCATGCAGGCATCCTCATGGAATCCATACCGGAAGTAACTTCCGCAGAAAAAAATCCGGCCCGCGTGATTCAGTTTGGGAAGCTCCCTCTGTGCGCGGATTGCAGGCAGATCGAAGATGGGATGATCGTAGACCGTCCTATAGAGGATGTGCGAGGGATCGATCCTGTCGTCGCTGTTTAGGGAGACAAAGTAGTCCCTCGACACGGAAACTCCTTGCAGGGAATTCATCCAGTAGTGGGTGGCTGCACGACGATGATCGTGACCTTCCTCGACCCGGAAATTCCAGGAGGCCCAGGCAAGGCGACGTCGCGGCATTACGGAGGTGTCGGTATGAAGGGAGGCCTCGTTGCACTGATAGTGAAAAACCGATAGCAATCGTTGCTGGTCTTCCGTGGGTTGCTTGAGGAGTTTGAGACTCTGATCGGCATGAGAGGCCAGGATCACCGCATCGAATCGCTCGCACACCCCGGATGCGGTTGTCACCCAGGCTCCCTCCCCATTCTCTTCCACGGACGTGACAGGATCTCCAAGGCGTGGCTGGCCCAAAGTCTCCAGCATCTTCTGCACATAGGTGCGGGCACCCCCATCGACAGTATACCAGGGATGATGGGTACTGACTCCCAGGAACCCGTGGTTGTGGAAGAAGTGGAGCAGGGTGGAGGCGGGAAAATCCAGAATGCGTCCGGGTTCCGTCGACCAGACAGCGGAGCTCATCGGGACAAGATAAAGATCCAGAAAATCCGCCCCGAAATGGTGCCTCTTGCAGAAGGTGGCCAGATCCTCCTGGTCAAAATTGGCGTTCTCTTGGGTGGTATCGCCCTCGGATTCCTGACGAAGCCACTTTCTTCCCACACGGAAGAACCGCATGATTTCCGCGATCAGCTTCAGGAAGCGGAGATTTCCCAAATTGCGGCGTTGTGCGAAGAGCTTGTTAAGCCCCATACCGTTATATTCCAAGCCCCTGGCCGGATGCTGCACGCTGAAGGACATCTCGCTCGGTTTGATGGAGATCCCAAGCTCATCGAAAAGACGACAGAGATTCGGATAAGTGATTTTATTGAAAACAATGAACCCCGTATCGATGGGCACTTCCCGATCCCCCTCAAGCACGGTCACTGTGTTCGTATGCCCGCCGGGGCGCAGTGCTGACTCAAAAAGGGTGATGTTGCAACGATCGCGCAGCCCCCATGCCGAGGAGAGACCCGCGATCCCGGTGCCGACCACGGCCACCCGGGGAGGAGTGCTAGGTTCCATTTCTGATGGTGTTCTCCTCACTGAACGCGCTCTCGGGGATGCGTTTGAGATTGCTGATGATGCCCAGAGCGGAAAAACCCTTCAGGACGTAATAGGTTGGGTCGATCTCCCACCAGTAAAACCCCTGCCGTGCCGAGGACTGGTAACGGTGATGGTTGTTATGCCATCCCTCTCCAAGAGTGATGATCGCCAGCAGTAAACTATTTTTACTGTCGTCACCGGTATCGTAGCGGGGTTTCCCGAAAACATGGGCCATGGAGTTGATGCAGCAGGTGCCGTGAAAAAGCAAAACCGTGCTGACGAATCCCCCCCAGATCAGCATCTGAAGCCCGGATGTGTGGAGGGAGGGCTCCAAAGCCTCAAGCAGGGCCCCCATCCCGTAGGTTAGGATGGCTAGAGCGAGGGGGCCGATCAGGTCGAACCGGTTCAGAAAAACAAGTTCGGGGAACTTGGCAAGGTCGGGAATCAGGGAGTAATCGGTGGGGAAATTCCTGCTGCTTGTCATCCATCCGATGTGAGCCCATAGGAATCCCTTTTGCCTCGGCGAGTGGACATCGATCTCCTCGTCCGAATGGGCATGGTGATGGCGGTGCACGGCCGCCCACCAGAGGGCACCGCGCTGGACCGAGAGAAGGCCAAACAGGGCAAAAAGGAACTGGACGGCTCTGCCGGCCTTGAAGGCTTTGTGACAAAAATACCGGTGGTAAATCCCCGTGACAAAAAACATCCTGACCACGTAAAGGAGGGCGCAGACGAGCAGCGCCATCGGACTCCAACCCACCCAAAAGACCCCCAGGCATCCCAGGTGCAGGATGATGAATGGGAGCGCGCGGCTCCATTCCATCTTTTCGGGCAGGGCCCTGGTGGCCTCAACACCGCGAGGGAAGTAATCGGAATCGATGAAACGGACCATTCCTAAGAGGTTTTTCATGTGACACTGTTGGAGAGAATGGAGGAACGTATCGCTCTCTTACCCTTTCGTCCTGATCAGGGTTTATTCGTTTGAGATGCCAAACTCTCCAAGCAGGCGGTGCAGATCGTCCGAGCCGTAATATTCGATGGAGATGTGACCTTTTTTCGGCGCATGGGTCAGGGAGACCCGGGTGGAAAAGCGATGCTGGAGTTTGTTTTCGATGTTCTTGAGGGCCGGGGGAAGCTCCTGCAACCTGCGCCCGCGTCTGCTTTTTCCATCCCGCGGTTTGGTACCGGCAAGATGGTCCGCAACAAATTGTTCGGCTTCCCTGACGGAGGCTCCGGTGCGGATGAGCTTCTCAGCCAGAATCCGTTGCTCCGCTGGATCCTTGATTCCAAGAAGAACCTTTGCGTGACCTTTGGTGAGGCGGGACTGGATCAGGTGGGTTCTCACCTCGGGATCCAATTCCATCAACCGCATGGCGTTGGCAACATCGGATCGGCTTTTCCCAACGCGCTTGGCGATCTCATCCTGGGTGAGGCGGAACTCCTTGGAAAGACGCTGGTAGGCTGCAGCCTCTTCAATGGGATTGAGTCCCTCCCGCTGAAGATTCTCGATCAGGGCCAATTCCAGAACCTCCTGATCGGAGGCCTTGCGCACGATGACCGGAGCCTCGGAGAGGCCGACCTCAAGAGAGGCCCTCATCCTGCGCTCACCTGCAATGAGTTCGTATTTACCTCCCGCCATCCTGACAATCAGCGGTTGGATGATCCCCCGTTCCCTGATGGAAGCGATAAGTTCGACAAGATGCTCAGTTGGAAATTCCGTTCTAGGTTGGAGGGGGCTGGGCACAATCTGGTCGATCCTGACCATTTGGATGCGCTCACCATGCTCTTCGGAGGGGAGCGGAGCTGCTACGCGGGTGTTGATAAGGGCTCCAAGCCCCTTGCCCAGACCTTTACCAAGGCCCTTCCCGAGGTTTTTTGCCCCGGTTGCTTCTCCTCCACCCTCTTTTCCAAACTCAGACTTAGCCATGAGGCTAGCGTAGAGCAGTCTTCAAGAGATGGGGAAGGAAAAGGTTGTTTTGATAACCCCATACCTGTCAGAGGCAGATCTCCATGCTAGGCTAACGGGATCTCTTGCATCATTTTTATCTCCGATGACGTTCCCCATGTTTGAGCATCTTGATCTGATTCTCCCGGAGAAGGCTTTCAACGGAGCTATGCAGATGGCCCTGGACGAGGTCTTGTTGCCGCTGGTCAAGATGCCGACCTTGAGGATTTATCATTGGGAGGCTCCCTGTGTAACCTTCGGATATTTTCAAAAACATTCGGAGGTGCGCTCGCTCCATCCCGCAATGGAGGTTGTCAGGCGCTGGACGGGAGGGGGCATGGTGTTGCATGGGGAGGATCTGACCTTTTCCCTGATGGTTCCCGAGTTGCATCCCGCAGCCTCCATGAGACCCTCACTCTTTTATAAATTATTGCATGCCTCCCTTGGTGAGTGGCTGAAGAAACGGCTTCCGAAAGGGATTCGGATGGCCTGTCCCGAGGATGTCACCAATGGACCTGCATGTTTCGCTGCATCGGCTCTGGATGATCTTCTTGTGGAAGGTCGAAAAATCCTGGGTGGTGCTCAAAGGCGCAGTCATGGGGCGTTACTCTATCAGGGGAGCTTGCAGTGCAGGGATCTCGGGACGTTTGATCCCTCGAACATGGGGGCTGCCCTCAGTGCTTCGGAGACTTTGCGTCTTTTGGATGAATACCGATGGAATAACAACGACGACAACGGTTATGACAACGATCTTCTCAAAAGTGCTGAGAGGATCGCTGAGGCCCGCTATTCCTGCCGTGAGTGGAATGAGCGCAGATAACCATGTCTCTGGGGATCACCAAGTCCCGAGAGAGGCTTTGTGACCAGAACGTTACAGGAAAGAGGTTGTTTTTCTTCGGTTGTTCACGCTGAATCAAAGATTCATTCCATCACACATCCATGAAACATATCCTCGCAGCAGTTGCTGTCGTCATCACAGGTCTCGCCAATCAGGCTATGGCTGTCACAGCCTTGAATGGATCCGGTGCCACATTTCCCGCACCTCTCTACCTAAGATGGGCTTCTGATTTCGGCAAAACAAACAGCTCGATCGCCGTGAATTATCAGGGTGTGGGCAGCGGTGCGGGCGTTAAACAATTCGGAGATGGAATCACGGATTTCGGTGCAAGCGATGTGGCCATGACAGACGCTGAGATTGCCAAAGTGGGAGGGAATGTCCTGATGCTCCCCGCAACAGCCGGGACCATTGTCCTAGCCTATAACATCAAGGGTGTTGAAGGTGGGCTGAAGCTCTCACGGGCGGCTTACACGGGCATTTTGCTCGGGACACTCAAAAAATGGAATGATCCCTTGATTGTGAAGGATAATCCGGGCATTGCCCTCCCAAGCCTACCCGTCACCGTGGTGACGCGTTCGGATGGTAGCGGCACCACCGCCGTATTCACGGCGCACCTTGATGCGGTCAGTCCAGAATTTGCCTCCAAGGTGGGAAGTGGAAAGTCGGTGACTTGGCCGGTGGGACTTGCAGGAAAGGGTAATGACGGTGTCACGGCGCTGATCAAACAGACACCCGGAGCAATCGGATATGTCGAGTTCGGTTATGCTGACAACAATAAGCTCACGATGGCCTCATTACAGAACAAAGCCGGCAACTTCATCGTTCCGACGATTGAGAGCGGGGCGGCCACCCTTGCCTCGGTGGTGCTTCCCGAAAATCTGAGGGCCTTCATCACCGACCCGGAAGGTGCCAATGATTATCCCATCGCCACCTTCACCTGGTTGCTTGTGAAGAAAAGCTATAGCGACCAGAGAAAGGCCTCGGCAGTAAAGGAGTTTGTGAACTACGGATTGACGATCGGGCAACAAGCCGCCCCGGGGTTGGGATACATCACGTTGCCTGCCACTGTGGTGGCGAAGGTGCAAGCCGCCCTTGAGACCGTCAAATAACCGGCATCACGGTTGAATTAAGGACAAACCAAGGCCACTGAGAAATCTCCGATTGTGGGCAGTTCACTCTCCAACTCCGGGATGGCTGGCCCTGTGACTTGCGAATACAGGCGCCGTCCCGACCTTTTCAGGGCGACCTGCTTTCTTGCCTCGGTCCTGACTATTCTCCTCTTGGTATTCATCTTCGGGGAAATCCTGACCAAGGCCTGGCCTGCCATCCATCGCTTCGGATTTGGCTTCATTACCGGTGTTCAGTGGAGTCCCAACCGGGAGGTGTTCGGGGTGCTTCCAGTCCTCATTGGAACCGCCGCAAGCAGTTTGCTGGCATTGCTGATCGCACTTCCCCTTGGAATGGCCATCGCACTTTTTCTCAGTGAGGATTTCCTTCCCGAATCGGTGCGTCAGATCATTCGCTTTGTGGTGGAATTGTTGGCGGCTATTCCGAGCGTCGTTTACGGGCTTTGGGGCATCTTTGTGGTGATTCCGATTGTCCAGCAGTTTGGGACGGTTCTCTCCGAACACTTCGGATTTCTCCCGATCTTCGCGGGTCCCGCCTACGGGAATAGTCTCCTCACTGCGAGTCTGGTGCTGGCCCTAATGGTTCTTCCCACCATCACGGCAATTTCACGCTCTTCACTCGTGGCGGTCCCCTATTCGCTTCGCGAGGGTTCCTATGCGCTTGGAGCCACGCGCTGGGAGACCATTTTGGGAGTGATTCTTCCGACAGCATCCCCGGGTATCGTGGCCTCGGCGATCTTGGCATTCGGCAGGGCAATGGGTGAGACCATGGCGGTTGCCATGCTGATCGGAAACAGTCAGCGTCTTTCCTGGTCGCTTCTCTCTCCCTCCAATACGCTGTCTGCATTGCTCGCCAACCAATTTGCCGAGGCTGACGGAATCCAGGTCAGCGCCCTCATGTATGCGGCGGTGATCCTTGTTTTGATGACCCTTGTCGTCAATCTTGCCGGTGAAATGGTTCTTCGGCAGACACAAAGAGCCACGGCGGGCTTGCGTTAATTGGCCCGGACACAATGAAATCCTATCAACAGAATTTCTTTTCGGGTTCCGTGAGGAAAACCTCTTTTCTTAGATTGTTCCGCAATCGTTTCCTGAGCGGTCTCTGCATCGCCCTCTCGTTGTTGACCTTGGTTCCTCTGTTCTCGATCGTCATTCTCGTGATTCGCAACGGCCTGCCCCTGCTGAATCTGAACCTATTTACTCAGTTGCCTCCTGCTCCGGGACTTGATGGTGGAGGTTTTGGAAATGCCATCCTGGGAACACTTGTCATGGTTGGCATTTCCCTGCTGCTCTCCGTTCCCCTTGGAGTCCTCTCGGCCATTTACATTAACGAATACGCCCCCGTTTCGGCGATGGCTTCCGCTGTCAGGTTCGTGGCCAAGTTGCTGACCGGCATTCCCTCCATCATCTGCGGTGTCTTTGCCTTTGCAGCCGTGGTCATGACATCCCATCACTTTTCAGCCATAGCCGGGGGAGTCGCGCTTGCGATCCTGATCCTTCCGATCATCCTGCTGACCACGGAGCAGGCTCTTCTGGGGGTTTCCGCGGCGCATCGGGAGGCTTCCTTCGGGGTTGGAGCCACCCCCTTCCAGACTATCTGGCGCATCGTTCTTCCCGATGCAATGCCAGCGATCATGACAGGAATCATGCTTGCGGTATCTCGTGCCGCCGGTGAGACCGCCCCCGTGCTGTTCACTGCGCTCTTCAGCCAGAATTGGATCAGATCCGTGCTGGAGCCCACGGCCTCTCTCTCGGTGCTGATCTACAACTTCGCGTCACTCCCCTATGCCTATCACATCAAACTGGCCTGGTCGGCCTCCCTTGTCCTCGTCACCCTTGTGACTCTGACCAACATTCTGGCCCAAGTGATTTTTAGTCCCAAACACCGATAACCCTTCGATCAAAGACGCCATGTCCACCGAAAAAAACCCGACCCTTGTGCTAACCGATGATTTTGCCCCTGGTGAGGTGAATTTCATCAAGGTCGATAATTTCAAATTCTTTTACGGCAAGAAAGAGGCCCTTCATGGGATCAACCTGGAGATTCCGTCCCGGAGGGTGACTTCCTTTATCGGCCCTTCCGGATGTGGGAAATCGACCCTTCTCAGGAATTTCAACAGGATGAACGAACTCATACCGGGTGTCCGTCATGAGGGGGACATCACCATCCACGGAACAAGTATTTTTGATCCTTCGGTCGAAATCATCGCCCTTCGACGTCGGATTGGTATGGTTTTTCAAAAATCGAACCCATTCCCGATGTCGATTTACGAAAACATCGTCTATCCCTTGCGGATAGCCGGTCAGAACAACCGCTTCATCCTTGATGAGACCGTCGAACGCTGCCTTCGTTCCTCGGCACTCTGGGACGAGGTGAAGGATCGTCTTCACGAGAGCGCTCTCGGACTTTCGGGCGGCCAAATGCAGCGGTTGTGCATTGCCCGGGCGATCGCCAGCAAACCCGAGATTCTTCTCATGGATGAACCCTGTTCGGCTCTTGATCCCATTGCAACGGCGAAGGTCGAGGAACTGATTATTGAGTTGAAGAAGGATTTCACAATCATCATCGTGACGCATAACATGCAGCAGGCCAGTCGTGTCTCCGAACTCACGGCCTTCTTCTATCTGGGGAATCTGGTGGAGTTCGACGAGACGCGCAAAATATTTACAAATCCCTCCAAACAGCAAACAGAAGAATATATCACTGGCCGATTCGGTTGAGACAATCATGCATTCCCACCCTTCTCGCCCCCACACCCTTTCGGACTTCACGACGGCCCTGGATCAACTCCGGGGCAGTGTCCTGACGATGGCCAGTCTGACGAAGCATAACTTGCAGAACGCCATACAAGGTCTTTACGAACGCGATGACGATTCCTGCAACCATTCCATCGCCGACGACGAGGAAATCGACCTTCTCGAGATCCAGATCGACCGGGAAGGGATCGAGGTCATGAGCCGTTTTCAGCCTGTGGCAAAAGATCTTCGCGAAGTGATCTCTTCGATCAAGATCGGAGCCAACATCGAGAGGATTGCCGATCAGGCCGTCAACATCGCCCGCCGTGCCCGCAAACTCAACGAGCACCCTGAGTTGCCCGAACTCCATCATCTGGATTCCGTGATCAAGCTCGCCCTCTCCATGTTTGAGGATGCCACACGGTCCTTTGCCGAGCGTAACGCTTCCCTTGCCGTGGAACTCAAATCCCGTGACAAGAGCCTCGACAACCTGAACAAGGATCTGACCAACGAATTGGTCAACAGGATGCAGGATGATTCACCAAACCTTCCCTCTTACCTGAACATGATCTTTATCAGTCGATGCCTAGAACGCATTGGAGACCATGCCTCCAACATTGCCGAGGATGTGGTTTTTGCGGTCAGGGCTGAGGATATCCGACATCTCGGGAAATAATCCAAGATCCTTCCGATTCTAGGGGAAACGGTTGATTTTCTCCTTGAACGAGGGGGGGTGCGACTTAGCCTTTTACGGTTCCCTTCCAATGCGATTCTTTTTTCTGATATTTCCCCTCTTTCTTGCCCTTGGAGTTCCTCTCAGGGCCCAATTTGGAAATTTCAGTGATAAGCCCGTTGAGATCACTGCGGATGGTGATACCCGATTTGAGAATGGAACAGCCGTTGCGGACAAAAATGTCCAGATCCACTACAGTGGCATTTCCATCTACGCCGACCATGCCGAATACAACCCCGACACGCGCGATGTCCTGCTGGTGGGTAATGTCAGGATCTATAGCGGTGAGGATCTCTTCAATGGGCAGAGGGTTTTTTATAATTTGGAGACCAAGCAGACACGGGCCCTGGAATTTGATGGGAGCCACGATCCTCTCAAGTTCAGTTCGCTGTCGGCCAGGGGATTTGGTACGAAGGAATTCCGCCTGAGTGAATCGGACCTCACGACGTCCGACTCCTCCATGCCCGATTGGCATGTTCATGCCAAGACCATCCGGATTTATCCCAATGACAGGGTCGTCCTCCTCAATTCGACTCTCTATGTCGGCAAGATCCCCGTGATGTGGGTGCCCTATGCCTTTTCCAGTCTGAGCCACAACGGACTTCAATTTTCTCCCGGTTATGACTCCCAGTGGGGAGGTTTCCTGTTAAGCGCCTACACCGTCGCACTCGGAACGGGAGACAATTTTCTGGCTACGTTCAGGTCGGACTACAGAACCCTCCATGGGTATGCCATTGGATTCGACGCCAATCTGAAGTTCGGCAAGAACGATCGTAATATGGGCAAGTTCATCTCCTATTACGCCAATGATACAAATCCGAATGAGTTCAAGGATGCCCTGCCATCCTCTTCAAACCCAAGTCGATACCGTGTCGGGTATCAGGGAAATGTTTTCCTCACCGATGACATCTACGTCACTCTCGACATGACCAAGTTAAGTGACGCCAATTTCATGCAGGACTATTATCCCGCGGAAAACCGGATCAATCCCCAGCCTGATAACAATGTTGCGCTCACTAAGTTGGATGACATCTACAGCCTCTCGCTCGTGACGAGGTGGCAGATGAACCAATTCCAGGAGACCACGGAGCGGTTGCCCGAACTGGCCTTTGATTTCAAACAGGAGCCCTTGTTTGGCCTGCCTGTCTATTACGACGGAACGACATCTTTGGGACAGCTGAACAGGAAGTTCTCAACGAATGCCCCGATCGGATTCACCAATACAACGATCAACACCGCATTCAGTTCTTCAAAAATAGATTACGGTGCCGCCAGGTTCAACACGTTTCACCAGATCAGTGCACCAATGAATCTCTTCGGATGGCTTTCAACGATCCCAACCGTTGGCATTCGCGGTGTCTTTTACAGTGAAGGTGGCTATTTTACGAATTCTCAGGGGAGGCAGTCGGCTCCCTACTTGACTGGGTCCACAAATACCATAAATGCGGTCCACACCACCGGTAATGTCGTTCGTCCCATTTTTAATGCTGGATTGGAGAACTCTTTCAAGGTTTCACGCGATTTTGAAGGAGTTCAATCGAGTTTCCTTGGATTGGATGGACTGAGGCATGTTTTTCAGCCTTACAGCGATCTCTCCTATGTCTATGCGGGTGGCCCGAGTGCGAATCAGGTCCTCCAGTTTGATCGTCTGTTGCCAAATAATCCTGCTGCAAAAACCAAGTCCGGATACCAACCGAGTTCCACTCAGTTGGAGCCGCTCGACTTCCCTCAATTCGCCGCCATTGATTCCATCGATTCCTGGGCCATCTGGAGACTTGGTTTTCGGAACCGTCTGCAGACCCGTCGTAACGGGGAGACCTTTGACTGGATCTTTCTCGATACCTTTGCCGATGTGAATGGCAACAATCCTTACATCAATGGGCCCATCTCCAACCTCAATGACCGCCTAACCTTTGTTCCCATCAGTTGGCTGAGCTTTGGCATTGGATCCCAGGTCCCTCTTTGTTCCGAAGGATTCACAGAGCTCAACTCCGACATCAAGGTCATGCCGACTCGTAATCTGGAGTTTAGTTTTGGAACCCGCTATCTGAATAACTACACGGGGGTTGCCAGCACAAACAGTGTTGGTGCGATCTCCACGGCGACCGGAAACCAGTATCCCTTCAATGTGTTCTGGCGGGCTAACGACCACTGGTCCGTGAGTGCCCAGGAACTTTATAATGTGCAACCCGGCCAACCGAATTCCCTGATCTATCAACGGTATATGATCAATCGTGACCTCTCCAGTTGGATCCTTTCGTTCGGCGCTGAGGTGCGTAACAATCAGGCTTCTGGAACCACCTCCCAGCAGACCCAATACGGTGCCCTGCTCAGCATGACGCTGAAGGATCTTCCTCAAGTGACTCTCCCCTTTGCCTTCAGTCCCGCCTCCCAAGCCGGATCCAGTCCATTGGCTCCCTAAGGTCTTTAGGAATCTTCTATTCCGATCGTTTCGATTGATCGAGCACCAGAAAGGAATCCCCCGCATCGTCGGGAGTTGAAAAGCGGTCGAAAGAGGAAGTTTTCGTTTTGCAGGAGTTCCATCGGTTCACAAATTCACGTTGCGTGACGAGAGGCTCATTCTTCCAACCCAAGCGCCCCCCCCAGTCCATCAGATCGCTGAAATTCACATCGGCAGTCAGATCCTGTTTTCCAAATCGTGCATACACCTGATTCCCATGAAATCGTTCGTGACGGAAGTAGGCCCGCATGGAACCACCTGGCCTCCGGTTGTAGAGGAGATCTGCCGTATTTCCATAATCGATGGTGAGCATGGAACCTTGCTTCCATAAGGAGTTCAGATCCTTCATCCAGTCTTGGAAGGAATCGATGCGCTCCACCCGCTGACCCACGGGAAGGTGATCAAATTGAGTAAACCAAGGATCCTCCTGGAGGGAGCCAACGAGGGTTTCCTCGAGGGATCCCTCCGCAGAGATCCGAACCCCGAGCTCACTCCATCCCGTAATACCTTTTTCAAAAATCCGGCAGGGGAAGGCATCCACCAACTCGTTGCTGAAAATAAGGGCCCTGCCATCATTCCGCTCGAAGGCTTCGTCTAAGGAGGTAACCCAGCGCACTCCCCTCCACTGGAGTCTTGATTTCTGTTGTTCCCTTAGGAGGGGAGAAGTCTCAAGAATCATGTAGTCGGTTATCCAGGGAGCTTTCCAGCCAAGATGGTGAAGGACAGTTCGTGCCAGTTGCCCATTTCCGGCTCCCACTTCCAGGATCGGGATTTGTCTCCAACTGAGATCACTCGCACGATCTCTTATCCAAGCTGCGATTGCTCCTCCGAGAGAGCTGTCCAGTGAGGCGCTTGTGGAAAAATCACCTCCTGCTCCGACACCTTGGATATTCGCCGTGTAGTAGCCAAATTTCGGATGGTAGAGGGCCTGACGCATGAACTGCTCGAAGGGAATAACCCCCTCGTGATCCTCCTGCAACTTGTGGAGGAGTGTCAGGAGGTCTGGGACGCCCACTGGATTTTGAGGAGACTCCTGCAATCGAGAGCCCTTCTGGAGGGATCCTCAGCCTGCAAGAGATCGGAGACGATCACGACCCGACGGGCCCCTTCATTCAGAACCTTTTGAAGGTTGGACCGTTTGATTCCCCCGATGCAAAAGATTGGAATGGAAAGCCGGCGATGGATTTCCCGGATCTGCTCTGTTCCAATGGGTGAGTAATCCGGTTTTGTCGGCGTTGCAAAGAGGGGACCGAAGCCGATGTAGTCGAGTGATTCCGCCGCAGCCGCGATAGCCTGTTCCACGGAATGGGTTGATTTTCCGATGATGGCTCCCGGTCCGGCAAGTCGGCGTGCCTCCGACACGGGAAGATCATCCTGTCCGACATGGGCGCCGTCTGCGCCGGCCTCACGAACAAGTTCCGGATGATCGTTCAGGATAAAGGGTATACCCGCTGCACGGCAGAGAGGTGCGATTTCCAGCGCGATCGCAAGAACCTCCCGGGGCATGTATCCTTTGGCACGAAGTTGAATGATATCAGCGCCACCCTGAAGGAGTTGGCTTGTGATGGTGGGAAGGAGTTCCCGGGAGACATAGCCCATATCGACGATTCCATAGAGGAAGCATTCGGAGAGCGGTTTCATGAAATGAAAAGATACTTTTTGAGGAAGTTTTTGGAATGCCCCCTCCCTGATCCTCAGGACGACTCTCCTAGTCCTTCATCACAGGGACTCCATCCTTCAGGAAATGCTCCAGAAAGCCGGTGTGATACTTGCCTTTCCGGAAATCCGCATTCTGCATGATGACCTGGTGAAGCGGTATGGTCGTCTTGATTCCGACCACCTGATACTCGCCAAGAGCCCGCGACATCCGGGCGATCGCAGCTTCGCGTGTCGAGGCCGTGGCGATCATTTTGGAGATCATCGAGTCGTAGTTCGGCGGGATCGGGTATCCGGCGTAGGCATGGGAGTCGATGCGCAAGCCACGGCCTCCCGGGGCATAATAGGCCTCGATCTTGCCGGGGCATGGCATGAAATTCTTCTCCGGATCCTCCGCATTGATCCGGCATTCGATGGAATGAAAGCGGGGTTTTGCATTCAGAACATGATCGGAGAGATGTTCTCCGGCGGCGACTTGGATCTGCTGTTTGACGAGATCGACTCCATAGACCTCCTCCGTCACGGGATGCTCCACCTGGATGCGGGTGTTCATCTCCATGAAGTAGAAGTTCAGGTCGTCGTCAACGAGGTATTCGATGGTTCCTGCGTTGTAATAGCCGACAGTCTCGCAGAGTCGGATCGAGGCCTCGCCCATACGCTTGCGAAGATCCTCCGTCATGAGCGGGGAGGGGCACTCCTCGAGGATCTTCTGATTGCGACGTTGCAGGGAGCAGTCACGCTCTCCGAGGTGAACGATTTTTCCGTGCTTGTCGCCGAAGACCTGAAACTCGATATGGTGCGGGTTCACGATCAACTTCTCAATGTAGACATCGGGGTTTCCGAAAGCCTTGTCAGCCTCCATCCGGGCGCTGTGGAAACCCTGGACAAGACTATCCTCGTTGTGCGCCATGCGCATGCCCCGACCACCACCGCCGGCGACCGCCTTGATCATCACGGGATAGCCTATCTTGCGGGCGACCTTGATGGCCTGCTTTTCGTCCGGGACGATGCCGTCACTTCCAGGTGAGATCGGAACACCTGCATTCTTGGCGCATTCACGGGCACTGTTCTTGTCACCCATGAGCCGGATCGACTCGGGAGAGGGACCGATGAAGGCGATGTTTGCCGAGGCGCAGATCTCAGCGAAATGAGAGTTTTCTGCAAGGAATCCATACCCCGGATGAATGGCATCCACATCGGCTATTTCAGCCGCACTGATGATCCGGTCGATCCGCAGGTAGCTCTCGCTGCCGGCCGCGGGTCCGATGCAGATTGCCTCGTCGGCAAGCTGAACGTGCAGGGAGTGGATGTCGGGTTCCGAGTAAACGGCGACCGTACTGACTCCCAGTTCCTTGCAGGCTCGGATGATCCGAAGGGCAATCTCCCCCCGGTTGGCTATCAGGACTTTCTTGAACATTGTTTCGGTGATCCGTTATTCCGAATATCTCAGCTGACCCGGAAGAGGACCTGACCGAACTGGACGGGTTGGCCGCTTTCGGCAACAACCTCGACGATCTTTCCCGAAATCTCCGCTTTGATTTCGTTCATCACTTTCATGGCCTCGACAATGCAGACGACGGTCTCGGCATTGACGCTCGTGCCAACTTCGACAAAGGCAGGAGATTCCGGAGAGGGTGCGGCGTAGAACGTGCCGACCATGGGGGAGGTGATTTCCTTGAAGTTTCCTTTGGTTTGTTCTGTGGAAGGTTCTTTCTCGATGGATGCAACGGAGGTTTGCGGAGCGGGCGGGGTGGGGGCAGCGGGAGAAGAGTGTCCCTGGATGACCGTGGCTCCACCGGAAGCTCCGGCCGGAGTTTTCAAAATAATACGGAAATCACCCTGCTCGAACTCCAGGACCGCAAGGTCGTTTTTCTTGAGGAGTTCGATGAGAGTCCGGATCTCCTGAAAATCAGCGTTTTTCTCACGGATTGGCCCCTTGGCTTTCACCGGGGAAATTTTCTTTTTGACGGAAGGCTTGGACGGTGCGGTCGCGGCTTTTTTGGAGATCTTGGTGTTACGTGCCATGCTGGTTTTAATGGAAAGATGGATTCTGAATGGGATGGGTCTCCAAGGTCAAGTAACCGATCCCTCTTTACAGCAGGAAATGTTCCGGTTCTATTAAAGGACTATGTGGCTCCTCATGCCTATCCTCGTAACATTCCTGGTCATCATCTGCCTTCTGATGATCCTCACCATCCTCATGCAACGCCCCAAGAGTGAAGGACTGGGTGCGGCCTTCGGAGGTGGCCTCACGGACAATCTCTTCGGAGCGCAGACTACCACGGTGTTGACGAAATTCACCGTATGGCTCGGAGCCCTCTTCTTTTTGCTGACCCTGCTGATCTCCGTGTTGCAGGTGAAATCTTTCTCGGGCCCCACATCCATCCAGAAACAGCTTCTGAAGGCACCCGCACCGGTCTCTTCACCTGCAAAGTAAGAGGGAGAGGGTGTGAAAACGGCCGCGCAGATCCGCGCCGCCTCTTCTTGGTGCCGAAAGGCCCCTTCCCCAGTGGTGTTTGTCCCCACCATGGGGGCCTTGCATGAGGGACATGCCTCGCTGATACGAAAGGCACGCCGGGTCGCCGACTCGACTGCTTCTAGGGCCTCCACGGCTTCTACGGCTTCTACGGCTTCCAAAGGGAGTGTCGTTGTCTCGATCTTCGTGAATCCGAGGCAATTTGGTCCCAAGGAGGATCTTAGTCGTTATCCCAGACCGTTTGCAGCCGATCGGGCCCTCTGCAGGAATGAGAGGGTGGATCTGCTCTTTCATCCCTCCGTTGAGTCGATGTATGCCGGCGATCATTCCGTATCTGTGCATGAGACCACCCTCTCCAAGGGCTTTTGCGGAGCCTCGAGGGTCGGACACTTCGATGGTGTCTGTACCGTCGTGGCCATGCTCTTCCAGATCATCGCTCCCGATATCGCCATCTTTGGCGAGAAGGACTGGCAGCAACTGGCGGTGATCCGGCGTATGGTGCGAGATCTCAGGATGCCGGTCAAGATCATGGCTCATCCAACAATTCGGGAGAACGATGGTCTCGCTCTTAGTTCCAGAAATCGTTTTCTGACAAGCGAAGATCGATCCGTTGCCCCCCGTATCTACGAATCCTTGAAGGCAAGATCCAAGGAGGCCTCGGAGGGGGAGGTTTCCGTGGCCAGACTTCGTCGGGATTTGATCCGGGATCTCTCTGCCATCCCGGGAGCCAAGGTTGAATATGCGGAAATTGTGAATGAATCCACACTCTCCCCAATGAAAAAAATCGGCGAGGGGGGCACGGCACGCGCCCTTGTGGCTCTCCGTCTTGGTGTGGTCCGCCTCATCGACAACATGGCACTGCCCTCCCCCCGATGAAGACCTTTGATTATGTCGTCGTGGGAAGCGGCCTTGCAGGCCTCACTTTTGCGTTGAAAGCTGCGGAATGGGGCAGCGTTGCCATCGTCACGAAGAAATCCCGGGCCGATTCCAACACCGCCTGGGCACAGGGGGGAATCGCCTGTGTCACCAGCAGTGAGGACTCTGTTTCCCTTCATGTGAGCGACACCCTGACGGCCGGCGATGGTCTCTGTGATCTTGAGGTCGTCCGCAGGATTGTGAGCGAGGGGCCCGAGCGCATTGCCGAGCTTGTATCCCTGGGAATGCATTTTGACGAAAGGACCAGTCCCGACGGTGTCAGGGAGCCTGATTTGGGACGCGAGGGGGGGCATTCGAAGCGCCGGATCCTGCACGCCAAGGATGCCACCGGATTCGAGATCGAGAGGACGCTGCTCGAAGCCGTTTCCGCCCATCCCAATATCTCGGTCATGGAGAACCACATGGCCGTCGATCTCATCACAACGGGAAAACTCGGTTATGACATGCAGGATGGCTGCGTGGGACTCTATGTCCTCAACGAGGTAACCGGAGAGGTCGAGACGCTGAGAACCGATGTGACCGTCCTTGCCACCGGGGGGTGCGGCAGGGTCTATCTGTATACGACGAACCCCGGCATCGCCACGGGTGACGGGGTTGCGATGGCATGGCGTGCCGGTGCCACGATCTCCAACATGGAGTTCATGCAGTTTCACCCGACCTGCCTTTTTCATCCCAAGGCAAAGTCCTTCCTGATTACCGAAGCGGCAAGGGGTGAGGGGGGGATCCTTGTTGATGACCGGGGGGAACGCTTCATGAAGAAATATGACAAGCGTCTGGAGCTTGCTCCCCGTGACATTGTGGCACGGGCGATTGATGCCGAAATGAAGCGCACCGGCAAGCCCTGTGTCTACCTCGATATTTCGCATCTGGGGGAGGGGTTCATCCGGGAGCGCTTCCCGATGATCTACGAGACCTGCCTAAGGCTGGGGATCGACATCACCCGGCAACCAATCCCAGTCGTTCCGGCGGCCCATTACCAGTGCGGCGGGGTGAAGACCGACCTGCATGGTGAGACCTCGCTGAGGGGGCTTTATGCCGTCGGAGAAGCCGCCTGCACCGGCTTGCACGGGGCCAATCGCCTGGCCAGCAATTCACTTCTGGAGGCACTCGTGATGGCGCACCGCGCCGAGGTCAAGGCGAGTCGCAACCATCATCGGCAGGGAATTGAGATGGAACTGCCCGAGTGGCGTCCCGGCAAGGTTCAAGATGTCGACGAACTGGTCGTTATCTATCACAATTGGGACGAAATCAGGCGATTGATGTGGGATTACGTCGGCATCGTCCGAACCGACAAGCGCCTCCAGAGGGCGGCCCACAGACTTCGGAACCTTCAGAACGAAATCCAAGAATTCTACTGGAACTTCAAGATCACCGCAGACCTCCTTGAACTTCGCAATCTGGCAACAACCGCCTCCTTGATTGTGGATTGCGCCATGAGCAGGCGGGAGAGCAGGGGACTTCACTACACGCTCGATCATCCCGGTCACGATGACGTGAAGTTCCTCAGGGATACCGTGATGAGAAGGGTCTGATAACTTTCTGCCCTGGCAGTTACCCCTTCGTCCGAATCTCGACGCAGAATAACAGCGCGATCAGACTGATCATTGCCATGCCCGCAAGATAGAGTCCAACAGATCCCAGGCCATGAGAGAGTGCTAGGGATGTTGCAAGATAGGGAGTCAGGGAGGCTCCAAGGATCCCGGCAATGTTGAAGGTGATCGAGGCTCCGGTGTAGCGGACCTCCACGGGGAAGAGTTCCGAGAGGTAGGTTCCGAGCGGCGCATACGTGACGCCCATGAGTAGAAATCCGATCACAAGAGTCGCCACCACGCCTGGAGTTCCCGATGAAAAGAGCCGTCCGAACGACAAGCCAAAAATCAGGATCGCCACGGTGGCCAGGAGGAGCATCTCCCTGCGTCCTATCCTTGAGGAGACCCATGCCGTGCAAGGGATTGAGAGGGCAAAGAAGAGCACTCCGGCGAGTTGAATAACCAGGAATGTCTCCCTGGAATAGCCAAGTTGGGTCGTTCCCCAGGAGAGTGAGAAGACGATCAGGATATAGAAGATCACAAAGGTCGCGACCGCGGCCAGAGTTCCCAGGATCACGACACGAAGATGATTTCTAAGAAGGTCGATCATCGGCAGGGCGACATGGCGGCCTTGGGAAGATGCTTCGAGAAAGGCGGGTGTTTCGGTGATGTTAAGACGAACATAGAGTCCGACGATCACCAGAACGCTGCTTGCGAGAAAGGGCACACGCCACCCCCAAGACAGGAAGCTTGCGGCGTCGAGGTATCTGCTGAGCAGGAGGAAGATGGTCCCCGAAAAGAGAAAGCCGATCGGGGCGCCAAGCTGCGGAAACATTCCATACCAGTCGCGTTTGCCGGGCGGGGCATTCTCGGTGGCTAGCAGAACAGCCCCGCCCCATTCCCCTCCCAGACCGAATCCCTGTCCGAAGCGGCAGAGAGCCAGCAGGGCGGGAGCCACCAATCCAATCGATGAGTAGGTCGGCAGGAGGCCGATCAAGACTGTGGAGAGTCCCATTGTCATAAGGGCGGCAACCAACGTTGCCTTCCTGCCGATGCGATCACCAAAATGTCCGAAGAAAATCGATCCGAACGGACGTGCGAGAAAAGCCAGAGAAAAGGTTGCGAGTGATTGGAGGATCGCCGCCGCCTGATCCCCCTGAGGAAAAAAGAGTTTTGGAAAAACAAGGACCGCCGCCGTGGCGTAGATATAAAAGTCGAAGAACTCGATGGCTGTCCCGGCGAGACTTGCAAGAAGAACCCTGAATGCGGAGTTTTTGGAGGAATGCACAGTGGTTGGGAGGGGGATATTTGGCGGCTATCTTCTTTCCGCGAAGGGCATAACTCCACGAGATAAGAGATTCTCTCGGATAACAGGAGATGTTAATGAAAGGAATGAAATTTCCCCGATTGTTCTTCCTGGCTCTTGCTGGATTTTTTGCTCTAGTTCCCCGGACGCCTCTTCGGGCCGAGCCAAAAGTTGTTCCCCCTGGTGCCGTGGTTCCGGTGACGCCCGTGCCCCCCGGGGGATCCTTGAATGCCGGGAAGCTACGCATTGCTGTTTGCTATCGCCCGCCTTTTAGCTTCAAGGACGGGGAGGGAGCCTGGAGCGGTCTCAGCATCGATCTCTGGGAGCAGATCGCCGGCAGGCTTGGAATTTCTTACACCTATGTCGAGATGCCGTTGCAGGAGATCATGAAAAAGCTGCACTCGGGCGAGTGTGATCTGAGTCCCGTCATCGCTCTTTCGGGTGAGGATGCTGGCGAAGTTGATTTCACCGAACCGTATCTCTTCAGCCATGGAGCAGTTTTGACCGCCCGTAAATCCCTCCTGCAAACGCTCGGCACGTTCCATGGTATTCTTCTGAACAAGAAGGTTCTGGTAATCTTCATCGCGATGCTGCTCGGGATGATTTTCTTCAGTTTTCTCCTCATGCTTGTTGAGAGAAAGCATGAAAAAGGCCATTTCAGCGGCCCCTCTGCAAGAGGCTTTGGGTCGGCTCTCTGGTTCTCGGCCGTCACCATGACAACAGTCGGGTATGGGGATCAAACGCCACTCTCGCTGGTGGGTCGTATGGTCACCTTTCTCTGGATGCTAGCGGGAGTGCTGCTCATTGCCGTATTCACGGGAACTGTTGCTTCCTCGATAACCCGTGCCGAGATGAACGATGGCCTTGTCAGCTTTAATGATCTCCCTCGATTCAAGGTTGGTTGTTTCGCCGGTTCTCGGATGGATTATCTTCTTCAAGGGCGGGGGATTCCGGCTCAACGCTTCAACACCTTCGACGAAATCAAGCTGGCGAGTGAGAGTAAACGGATCACCGCGTTTGCCGGTGATATCGTTCCGCTAAAATACATGATGAACCGAAATCCTGATTTGGAGTGCCAACTCTACACACTCCCGGACTCGGCGATGATTTATGCATTCGCCTCGAGGTTGGGCCTGCCCCAGTTGTCAGCCATCAACCGCGAACTGATCAAGATCTCGCTCCTTCCCGATTGGCGTTCAAAGGCCGAACGATGGACCGGGCCCCTGAGTCTTTAGAATTTCTTCTGTTGGGCCATGGAGAACCAATCTCCACCCGTGCCCGGTTTGCCGGAATCTTGTCGCATGAAGCGGCTATGATCCTCTCCGCGCCCGCCACGATTGGAGCCGGGAGCCCCTTTTGATTGACGCGGGGCGAGGTCGACCTTCGTTTTTAGCGAAAGGGCGATGCGCTTGCGCTCCAGATCGACCTCCATCACGGTCGTCTGCACTTTTTGGCCTACCTTGAGGAACTCGGCGGGATTTTTCACGAAATCATCGCTGATCTGGCTGATATGCACCAAACCATCCTGATGCACGCCAATATCAACGAAGGCACCGAAGGCTGTGACATTCGTCACGATACCGGGAAGCTTCATGCCTGGTTGAAGATCGCCCACCTTCTCGACCCCGTCCGCGAAACTAAAAGCCTCGAACTGCTCGCGCGGGTCGCGGCCCGGTTTGGCCAACTCCGCAATGATATCCCTGAGGGTCGGCAGTCCTACCTCTGGCGTGACATAGCCATCGAGTTTGATGGCATTCCTTTTGACGGGATCCTTCATCAACTGTTCCACGGTGCAGCCAAGGTCTTCGGCCATACGGTCCACGACTTCGTAGCGCTCGGGATGGACGGAACTTGTATCTAGGGGATGAATGCCGCCTCGTATTCGGAGAAATCCTGCCGCCTGCTCGAAGGCTTTTGGTCCAAGACCGCTGATTTTCAGGAGTTCCGAACGGGATTTGAAGGGACCGTTGGTGTCACGATGGCTGACAAGACTGGCCGCTGTGCGGGAGTTGAGACCGGAAACATAGGCTAGGAGATGCCTCGAGGCTGTGTTGAGTTCGACTCCAACCCTGTTCACGCAGGAGATGACGACATCGTCCAGCGAACGTTTGAGGGCGGACTGATCGACATCATGCTGGTATTGGCCGACGCCGATCGACTTGGGGTCGAGTTTCACAAGTTCGGCAAGCGGATCCATCAGTCGGCGTCCGATCGAAATGGCGCCGCGAACCGTGAGATCCAGATCGGGGAACTCCTCGCGTGCGATCTCGCTGGCTGAATAAATGGAGGCCCCGCTTTCGCTGACCACCACGATTTGAATGGAGGGGGGGAGTTTCAGTTTCTTGATGAAGGCTTCTGTCTCTCTGGAGGCCGTGCCGTTCCCGATGGCAATCGCCTCAATCTTGTGAAGGCGGACCATGTTGAGGATGGCTTCCGCCGCCTCGAGTTCCTCGCTCCGCCCCCTGCCTGGATAGATCACCTCATGGGCAAGAAGCTTTCCCTGACGATCCAGAAGCACGACTTTGCAACCTGTCCTGAATCCGGGGTCGATGCCGAGCGTGATTTTCTGGCCCAACGGTGAGGCAAGCAAAAGCTCGCGTAGATTATCGGCAAAGACCCGGATCGCCTCCTCATCGGCTTTTTTCTTATAGAAACCTCGGGCCTCGACCTCCATCGCGAATCCAAGCAGACGCTTGAGTGAGTCTTCGCAGGCAAGTTGAACCTGCTTGGCCGCCGGTGAAGAGCCTCTGACAAAGAGTTGAAAGAGTGTCCCGAGCGCCTCGCTCTCGGGGGGGGTCAGGCGAAAGTAGAGAAAGCCCTCCGTCTCTCCCCGGCGCATCGCCAGAATACGGTGGGAGGGAGCGGTGGCTGCCGGTTCGCTCCAGTCGAAGTAATCCTTGAATTTTGCACCCTCGACCTCCTTCCCTGAAATCAGGGTCGATTTCATGATCCCCTTGTTCAGGTAAAGACTTCTGAGTTGGGCACGTGCCGTGGCGTCATCATTGATTCTCTCCGCCAGGATGTCGCGGGCACCGGCAAGAGCTGCGGCGATGTTGTCGAGAGACGAGGTCTTGCCGTCGACGGTGACGGTATTTCCGACATACGGTGCCGCCAAGGCCTCGGGATCGGTCGCCACATCCTGTGCCCAGAGAATTTCGGAGAGAGGTTCCAGACCGAGTTCCTTGGCGATCGTTGCACGTGTCCTTTTGCGGGGTTTGTAAGGAAGGTAGATATCCTCCAAGGAAGTGAGTGAAAGCGCCCCGTCGACCTTGGCGCGGAGTTCTTCGGTGAGGAGTTTGCGCTCCTCAAGCGAGGAAATGATGGATTCACGGCGTTTGTCGAGGGCCTCAAGCTGTTCGAGGCGATCCCGGATGGCCGTGATTTTCACCTCATCAAGTTCCCCGGTGCGTTCCTTGCGGTAGCGGGCAATGAATGGGACGGTGGCTCCCTCCTCGAGCAGGACCGCCGTGGCGGTGACCTGCCTTGGTTGAAGGCCAAGCTCGGAGGTGATTTGGACGAGATGTTTTTCAATCATGGGAAAAAAGAGCGGAGCCTAAACATTCAGAGGGTTGAAAGGGATCTGGAGAATATTGTATCAGCCCTGGAGTGGCTTTGGGGTGGCCTTAAAAAGCCGGAACCAGTTGCCGAAGTTTTTTTTCATCGCCTCGGAGAAGGGCAGGTAGTTCTCATTCCTTTGTCCGCCTTGCGGAATGGCCTTCAGGACGGCACTCAAAGAAAGTTTAGGAAGTTCATAGGCCGTGGAACAGATGCCCGCTGCCGAGGCATGGTGGGCATCGCTTGCAGCGGTGCCTTGGAGGCCGCGGCGCATGGCGTAGGCGGCGGCCCTGACGTTGAAGCTGCGGAGAGTGACCGCCGCATTGAAGGTCTCAAGGGCGGAGAGATCAAGTTGGTCGAGGATCTCCTCACGGATTCCGGCACGGAACGAATCATACGGGTGGGGAGCGATGATGACCCCTCCCCGTTCAAGGACCGCCGCGGCCACATCGATTGCAGGGCGTCCCTTCATGTTCGGGAGGGTTGTTCCCAGGCAGAGAAGGTGTCCGTCGGCAGTGGAAACCTCCACGCCGGGAATGATCAGGAATCCGTCAACGGCCGCACCATCCTCTCGGATCAGTCCGGTGGAGGTCAGGTGCTGGACGGCTTCACAGGTGTTATGGTCGGTGATGGCGATGCCGCTCAGCCCGCGTGCTTTGGCTGCCTTCACCATGTCCTCGGGAGAACAGCGTGCGTCCGCAGAATAATGGGTGTGAAGGTGCAGGTCGAAGGCGTGAAGCATCGTCGACATTCTTGATGCGGAAGGCGGGGTTGCCAAGGGAAAGGAGAGATCGCACGGAATTTTACTTTTTGACACGTTTTTTTGCGTTAAACAGATTCATGGCTATCGCATTCAAAGAGTGGGCACTCGTCTGCGAGGCCCTTGGCAAGGGGGAACAGAGCGTGATCCTACGCAAGGGCGGCATTGCCGAGGGGAGGAGCGGATTTGGCTTTGAGCACCGGGAGTTTTACCTCTTCCCGACATGGTTTCACGGCCAGATCGAAAAAATCAGGAAATCCGAGATCTCCCTCCCTGAGCAGGCACCGGACAGCATTGTCATCAGCCATGCCGCCTCGGTTGAGTGGTGTGGAAGGATCGGGGACAAGGAGATCGTGCACCGGCTCAGAGACCTGCACGTTCTGGACGACTCGGTGGTCGAGGATCGATTTGTCTATGACTCCGGGTCGGGGTCGCTCGGTGGGCATGGAATCCATGTCGCCTTTGTCCGCATCTACCGGATGGAGCCCTTCTCGGTTCTGGACATGGAGAAAGGCTTCGGGGGTTGTCGTTCGTGGATCGAGATTCCAGATGTTGATGCCGCCACCATGATTTCCGTGCTCAGCGATGAGGAGCATGAGCGACGCAGGGAGCTTTTTTTAAGGCATCTGGAAGGGGTAGAGGGAAGCTCCTGATCAGGAATTTTGATGTCGTCGTGCACGGATGCTGGATTTTCCCGAAGTGCACCTTATGATCGGTCAATGAAGTATATTTTTGTCACGGGAGGCGTGGTCAGTTCGCTCGGGAAAGGACTTGCAGGTGCATCCCTGGGGACCCTGCTTGAGCATCGTGGATTGAGGGTGACACTTCAGAAACTGGATCCGTATCTCAACGTTGATCCGGGAACCATGAATCCGCTTCAACACGGAGAGGTCTATGTGCTGGCCGACGGTGCTGAGACGGACCTTGATCTCGGCCACTACGAGCGCTTCACAAAATGCGTCCTCACACGTGAAAACAACCTGACAAGCGGTCAGGTCTACGAGACCGTTTTGTCCAATGAACGCCGCGGAGATTACCTCGGCAAAACAGTCCAGGTCATCCCGCACATCACCGACGAGATCAAGCGGCGTATCCGCAGTTTCGAACAGGTCGGCAATGCGGATATTCTGATCACCGAGATCGGAGGCACGACCGGCGACATCGAAGGGCTTCCTTTTCTCGAGGCAATCCGTCAGTTCATCCTGAATGTGGGCCATGAGAACGCCATCCTCCTTCATGTCACCCTGATTCCCTACATCAAGGCGGCCGGAGAGTTGAAGACCAAGCCGACACAGCAGAGCGTGGCTAAGTTGAGGGAGATTGGTCTCCAGCCCGAAGTGCTGATCTGCAGGACTGAGAAGCCCTTGGAGTTAGATGTTCGGGAGAAGCTTTCGCTGTATTGCAATGTCCCCACGGATGCCGTGATCGAGGCAAGGGACGTTGATAACTCGATCTACGAATTTCCCCTGATGCTCCAGGAGGAGGGCTTGGATGAGAAGGTCTGCAAACTCCTTCGGTTGGAGACTCCCCCAGCGGATATGTCGGTCTGGAAAAAGACAGTCCACGCCATGATTCATCCCTCCCGCCGCATCACGGTGGCCGTCGTCGGAAAGTATGTGGAACTTCAGGACGCCTACAAGAGCATCTATGAGTCACTCTGCCATGCGGGTGGCGCCAATGATTGTGGGGTTGACCTTCAGATCGTTGATGCCGAGGAGATCGAGGCGGAGGGTCCCGAAAAGTATCTGACGGGAGTTGCCGGAATCCTTGTCCCCGGAGGTTTTGGAGACCGTGGCACCGAGGGTAAAATCGCAGCTGCACGATTTGCCAGGGAGAACGGGATCCCATATTTCGGGATCTGTCTTGGGATGCAGATCGCGACCATTGAATTTGCCCGCAACGTCTGTGGTCTTGAGGGAGCCAACAGCACGGAGTTTGATCCTAAGACTGCACATCCAGTCATCGCGCTTCTTGATGATCAGAAAGAAGTGACCGGCAAGGGGGGGTCGATGCGACTCGGATCATGGCCCGCAATTTTAAAACCTGGTTCCAAAGCTCATGAGGTTTACGCCCATACCGAGATTGCCGAACGGCACCGCCATCGTTATGAGTTCAACAATGCCTACCGGACAATCATGGAGGAGAAGGGGATGGTTGTTTCAGGCACCTCACCGGATGCCGCTTTGGTGGAAATTATTGAGCTCAAGGATCATCCCTGGTTTTTGTCCGTCCAGTTTCATCCCGAATTTTTGAGCAAACCCCAGTCTCCGCATCCTCTTTTCAGGGAGTTCATCCGAGCGTCAATGGAGTCCTCACCACGTGGGGGTATCCAGTCCTGATTCAACTCCGGAATTGCTTTTCCAAGTTTTAACCTCCACTAATTATTAAACCGAACCAAAAACAAGCATGAACCAACTCCAATCTCTCAAGCAATTCACCACAGTCGTCGCCGATACCGGCAACTTTGAGGATATCCGTAAGTTTCAGCCCCAGGATGCCACGACGAATCCTTCCCTGATCCTCAAGGCCGTGCTTGATCCCCAGTATCGCACGCTCCTCGACAAGGCGATTGCAGATAACAAGGGATCGAGTCTTGCAGGGTCCGATCTTTTCAAAAAGGTCATCGACGACACACTGATTCTTTTCGGTTGTGAGATCCTGAAGATCGTTCCGGGACGCGTCAGCACGGAGGTTGACGCCCGTCTTTCCTTCGATACCAAAGCAACCCTTGACAAGGCCCGTTACCTGATCGGTCTCTATGAGAAGGTCGGGGTGAGTCGTGAGCGCGTGCTGATCAAGATCGCCTCCACCTGGGAGGGGATCCGCGCCGCCGAGATTCTCCAATTAGAGAAGATCAACTGCAATCTTACCCTCATGTTCTCAATGCCCCAGGCAGTTGCATGTGCCGAGGCCGGCATCCGCCTGATCTCTCCGTTTGTCGGTCGTATTTACGACTACTACAAGGCAACCACCGGCAAGGAATATGCGGGGATGGAGGATCCTGGCGTGCAGTCCGTCCACAAGATCTACAACTACTTCAAAAAATTCGGATTCGAGACGCAGGTCATGGGTGCCAGTTTCCGCAATACCGGTCAGATTGTCGCTCTTGCGGGATGCGATCTGCTCACGATCAGCCCCGAAATCCTCGAGAAACTCGAGGCCTCTGATGAACCGATGGTACGCGTCCTTTCTCCCGAAGCTGCCAAGCAAATGGAGATCGAGAAGGTTCCCGTTGACGAGAAGAGCTACCGTTGGTTGCTCAACGAGGACGCCATGGCGACGGATAAACTCGCCGAGGGCATCCGCAAGTTTGCCGCCGATATCGTGAAGCTCGAGGGCATGATTGCCCAGGCTTCCTGATCGAGGGGCTGAACGTTTCCTAAATTCGGTCTCCATCCATCGTTCATAATCCATGAAGCATCTCCTTCCACTCTCGCTCGCATTCCTCTTGGTTGCCATGACGGGTTGTTACACCTCTGTTCAGTCTCCCTCTGCGGGTGGATCGGTCACGGGTGGAAGTGGAGTTGTGAGCGGGGGAGGGGATGAGCATCCTGGATCTGTTGCGATCCTGTTGGGATTGGATCCCGTCCGTCAGGACCTGAAGCTCTCCTCGCTTCAGTGCGCCCTTCTGGATTCCTTGCGATCGGAATACAAGTCCCGTTCCCGCAAGATCACGGCGATCGGGATGGATGGCGAGGATGCCGCCCTGCGCTCTGGTTGGGATCTTAGAAAACTCCGGAAACAGTATAACGCGCGTGCCATGGCAGTGCTGAGTTCCTCACAGCAGGACAGGTTGCGTCAGATTGAGAGGCAACAACTCAAGGGGAATCTGCTGACATCACCCTCGGAGCAGCAATTGCTTGGACTCAATGCCTTGCAGCAGCAGCAGATTGCCACCATCGCAGCCAGCAAAGGCTCCCAGATCGCGGCCATCAATGCGAAGTATAATAACTCCCTGGGATCTTCCTTCATGAAGGATTTGAAACTTCACCAACTTCAACAGCAGACATCGAACGAGATGCTTGCGGTCCTAACCGACAAGCAGAAGAAGAGTTGGCTCGTTCTGAGCGGTCAGAAGATGGCATTGCCAAAGATTCAGGATCCTGACGCCCAGACCAAGAGCTTGTTCGAGGGATATTAAAAAGAGGGAGGGGATTGCTGATTCATCTCAGTCCCGAGGCACCCGTTTGATTCGTTCGTGAAGCTGATTTTCAAGATGCGCCGACTGTCTAGGGCGGGTTTATCAATATTTCCCGCGATTCTGCTTCAGTTGGGTGCTTATCCGGCTACCGGTTATGCAGAATCCGCAGAACCACAAAAAAATGATTCCCCTGCCGCAACCTCTGCTGAATCGTCGGGAGTGGATGCCTCGGGAATAACGTTGATACCTGTCGTTTTGAACGGGGGGCATGACACGGACCCCCGGGATCATGGTCGGCCTGTTGACCTGATTGCGGGTGCTCTCGGTGTGACATCGGAGGTTTTTCGAGAGGCTTTCAGCAAAGTGAATCCGGTCGCTCCCGGCTCTCGTCCCGATGATGCGACTGCACGACGGAACAAGGAAATCCTACTGCAAGTATTGGCAAAGTTCGAAGTCACGAAGGAGATGCTCGATGCCGTCTCCGACCGATATCGCTATCAACCCGGAGAGGGGCGGGTTTGGCCCAATAAACCCGCGCAGATTCTGGCCGTTGTAAAAAACGGTGACATCTTGGCCTTCAAGGTTACCGACGGGGGATACGGTTATAGTTCGGCACCCGAGATCTCGGTTCCCGGAGGAAGTTGTGGCCCTATCAGTATCAGGCTCTCCTTCGGCAAAGACATGGAACAAAATGGATCCATTTCGTCGGTGGATTTTGTCCCTTGAGTCGGGCTGAAAAATTTTTTCTGCCACGAGTTGAGATGGGGCTTTTTTTAACGCTTCAACCCGCTCCCGCTCTGGGTATGATAATCATTCATGGCAAGCAGAGGGTGGTTCATCACGTTTGAAGGATCCGAGGGGTGCGGCAAATCGACACAGATCCGCCGCCTCTCCTCCATGATCCGCAATTCTGGTCGTGAGGTGATCTTGCTCAGGGAGCCGGGGGGGACTCCGATCGGTGAGAAACTACGACACCTTCTTCAACATGATGAATCCGCCGGCGCAATGACTTCGGAAACAGAGCTCCTGCTCTTTGCCGCGAGCCGGGCTCAACTTGTCAGGGAGGTGGTCCGACCTGCACTTCAGAGAGGGGCCGCCGTTCTGTGCGATCGTTTCCTGGACTCCACAACGGTCTATCAGGGGGTGGCACGAGCCCTGGATCCAATAAAGGTCTCCCTGATCAATGATTTCGCGGTTTGCGGGACACTGCCCGACCTGACTCTTCTTCTTGACCTGCCGGTGGAGGAGGGAAGCCGTCGCTCCTTCGAACGGGGTGGACCAGCAGACAGGATGGAACAGGAAAGTCTCTCTTTCTTTGAGGCGGTGCGCGCCGGGTATTTGGAGCTGGCTCAAAAATATCCCGGGCGAATTTCTCTCATCGATGCCGCTCCCGATGAGGCATCCGTGGCCAAATTCATCGAACAGGTGATCAAGGAGCGTTGCCATGGCCTTATCTAGGGAAGAGACCCTCTCCCTTCTGCAAAAGGCCCTTGATGAGGGAAGGCTTGGCCATGCTTACCTGATTTCCGGGATTCCGGGATCAGGGGTCAAACTTCTGGCCAAAGAATTGGCAGGCCTGTTTCTTGAGAGCGGATCCAATCATGTGGAGAGCCTTCCCGATTTTCATAGCATCGAACCGGGGTCGAAATCCCGCCGTCTTCTTACCGAGCAGATCCGTGAGCTTGAAGCCGCCCTTCACAGGACCCCTGAGAAAGGGAAACGCAAAGTGGCAGTGATTCACGAAGCCGACCGGTTGATGCCTCAGGCAGCCAATGCCTTTTTGAAGACACTCGAGGAACCGCCCGACGGTTCCCTTCTCCTCCTGACCACGGAATTGCCGGAGGCCCTGTTGGAGACGATCCGCTCGCGCTGCATCTCCCTGGTGCTTCGCCCCGGTAAGGGAATCCCCGAGGATGAGCGTTCAAAAAGACTTCGAGCCCTCATGGAAGAGTTTTTTTCCGAAGGGTCGCACACGGATCCGACAGCGGCATTCAGCCTGACTCGTGGCTTCAGGGATCTCCTTGAGGAGTCGAGGGTGGCTTCTTCCGAGAGACTCAAGGAGGAGCTCTCCGCGGAGAAGTCCCATTTTGGAAAGACCACGGAGATCGACATGTCCGAGAGGGAGGAACAGCTCAAAGCCGTGGCGGAGTCCGAGTCCTTGGAGGAACGTTCCCGGTTGCTCTCGCTTGTTGCGGATCATTTCGGAAGAAGAATCCGTCCGCTTCATGACGGCGATGCGCCGCCCGATAACGACGAGTCATGGAGACTGCTCCGGTGTCTTGAGGCCGTGGAGCGACTCCGCACCTCGCTGGAACGGGGTGTTCAGGAGGGACTTGCCCTCGAGGCCGGTTTTCTGGAAATCATGATTGCTGCAAACTCTGAACAAGGAACTCCATGAAACAACGCCCCGTCGTCCTGAAATTCGGTACCGGTATCCTAGCCAGGGAAGGGGGATGCTCCCTTGACAAGGCACAATTCCGCCGACTCTGCTCCGAGATCGCCTCCCTGATTGCCTCCGGCATCCCGTGCGTCATTGTTTCCAGCGGTGCGGTGGCTGCCGGTGTGGATGCGCTCGGTCTTCCCGATCGACCCTCTGACCTGGCCGGGAAGCAGGCCTGTGCCGCTGTGGGACAGCCTCTCCTGATGGAAGCTTATACGCGTCAATTTAAAAGACATGGTCTGAGGACGGCACAGCTCCTGCTGACCCATGACGACATCTTTGATGAGGGGCGGCGTCGCAATGCCAGCGTGACGCTCGGCAAGCTCCTCTCTTCACGGGGTATCGTCCCCGTGATCAATGAGAACGACACGGTTGCCGTCGAGGAGCTCCGTTTCGGTGACAACGACCGCCTCTCGGCGGAAGTGGCCCAGCTTGTCAGTGCCCGCCTGTTGCTCCTTCTCACAAGCGCCGACGGCTTGCTGGGCAAGGTGTCAGGTCCCGGTGGCAAAGCCGTCCGCATCCCGGTCATTACCGATGTGGAGTCGGCGTTCCGCCACGTGACCGCGGAGAAGGGGAGACTTTCGACTGGCGGCATGGGGGCTAAGCTTCAGGCTGTCCGCACCGCGGTCGAGGCGGGGGTGGAGACGGTCATTGCCCATGGCAGGAAAAAGGGACGGATCACGGGCGCGGTGGCCGGAGAGGATGTCGGCACCCGCTTCCCTGCAAAAAGAGTCCCCAAGCGCCGATGAGCGGAGGCTCCCCCTCACCCTCACGGATCCTTGCCATAGCGGGGAACACGTTCACCGATCTGGTCCGCCAGAAAGTTTTTTTGTTCCTGCTCATCTTTTCGCTGATGGTGATCGGATGCTCCTCCTTCCTGGCGAGGTTTTCGTTCCAGGAAGAGTTCCAGATGCTCAAGGACGTCTCGCTCGGCGCCATGTCCCTCTTCCTGAGTTTTCTCGCCATCCTTGCCTCCGCGATGCTCCTGCCCAGGGATCTCGAAGACCGGACGATCTTCACAATCCTCTCCAAGCCGGTTCCGCGGCACGAATATCTCCTGGGGAAATTGTTCGGCGTCCTCTACATGCTTTTGCTCTCAACGCTTCTCCTGGGAGGGCTTTTTCTTGCGGTCCTCCTGTTGCGGGAGCAATCGGTTCTCCTGGAGACACGAAACTCCCTCTCCTCCTCACCCCAGGAACTCGAGTCCGCGCTGGCAGAGATCCGTCAATCGGCCTTCAACTGGAACCTTATCCCCGCCATGGGGATCCTCTTCGTGAAATCTTCGCTGATTGCCTCCCTGACGCTCATGATCTCTACGTTCGCCACGAGCGGTCTCTTTGCCATCCTGATCTCATCCTCGGTGTATTTCATCGGGCACCTTCAGGAGACCGCCCGTGAATATTGGTTGGGAGGCATCGCGGTGCACTGGTGGTCACGCCTGTCGGCCGCTCTTCTGGCGTTGGTCTTTCCTGATTTACAGGCATTTAACCTGAGTGACGACATCGTGGCGGGGAAGGGGATTCCTATGGATGTTTTTTGGCAGACCGTTGCCCTCGGCGTCCTTTACACGGCGATCTATTACCTGGCCGCCTGTTTTGTTTTCCAAAAGAGGGAACTCTGATCATGACAGGACGCGTCAACCCTCTCCGGGTCCTTGTTACCATCCTCTTTCTGGTTCTAGCCGGAAGCCTGATCCTGCCTTGGCAGATCGAGTTGCAGCATCTCGACAGATCGGCCCGACTCCGGAGCGCAACCCTGGATCTTGGACTGCGCGAGCGGGTCGGTCAGGCCGGATTTCTTGCCGCATTGAGCGGATTCAGGGCACCGCTTGCGGCGTTTCTTTGGATTAGTGCCCATGCCGCCTGGGAAAGAACCGAATGGGGCAAGATGGTGACTCTCTTCGATTCGGTAACAGCGCTTCAACCCCGTGTTCTTCTCTACTGGGACATTGCGGCATGGCACATGGCCTGGAACGCGAGCGCGTCAGCCCTTCAGGATCTCACGCAACCGAGCGAAGCCCTGCGTGAGCGTTCAGCCAGACAGTATGTCGCACTCGGCAGGGATTTTCTGGAGCGGGGGATAAGGAATAACCCCGACGACTACCATCTCTACGAGAGTTTGGGGAGACTTGCCGCTGCCAAGGAACTCAATCACGCCGCCGCCTCCGATGCCTATGCCAAGGCGGCATCCTTCACAAATGCCCCGGCGTATTTGAGCCGGTTGGCCGCCTTTGAGTCCTCCGAGTCTCCGGGACGGCAGCGGGAGGCTTATCAACGACTCCTCTCGCTTTATCGATCCGGGAAACAACAGCGGGTTCCGACACTCTTCAAACTCCTTCACGAATTGGAACTCAAGCTGGATATTCCCGAGGATCAACGGATCCACGATACCATTCCCGAGGCTCCATCAAATGTGCCCCCAGCATCCCCATCCATCACACCGAGATGAGCTCCCGACGCCTGCGCATCCTTGTGATCAAACCGAGCTCCATGGGGGATGTGATCCATACGCTACCTGTTGTTTCGGCGCTCCGCCGGCATGACCCCGATGCCGAAATCCGTTGGCTTCTTCACCCGGCGTGGAGGACTCTGCTCGATGGGCACCCGGGAGTTTCGGGAATAGTACTCTTCCCCCGCGAGAAATTCCGGGGCCCGGCCGGTTGGGTGCGTTCCCTTGCCTGGCTCCGAACCTTGGGCGACTGGAAGCCCGATCTGGCCCTCGACCTCCAGGGACTCCTCCGTAGTGCCTTCTTTGCGAGAGCCTCCGGTGCCTCGAGAGTCATCGGTCTCTCCGATGCGAGGGAGGGAGCCTCCTTTCTCCATGGCGAGAGGGTCGCCGTGAATCAGCACAATCACGCGGTGAATCGCTACCTTGGCATCCTCGATCATCTCGGAGTCTCCCGACAGGAATCTCCCGAGTTCCTCCTGCCCAAGGGCCGACTGCCCTCGGGATTCGATGCAACGTCCCCCTATTTAGTGCTCCACCCGTATGCCCGCGGCAAGGGCAAGAGCCTTGATGAGGGAATGATCCGCTCATTCCTGCGAGGCGTGGCGGCACGAACGAATTTCAGAGTCATCATCATTGGGAGGGGGAACCCGATCAAAAATCTTCCGGTGATGACCGAGGACTGGAGCAATCGCACCGATCTATTGGGGCTCATCGGCATCCTTCGCGGATCGTCGTTCACAGTCAGTTCGGACAGCGGACCGATGCATTTGTCGGCCGCGCTCAAATCAAGCAGGACCCTCTCCATCCATCTCTGGAGCGATCCGTTGAAAGTCGGTCCCTTTTTTGGAGATTCCCATGTGTGGAAAAACGGAAAGATTACCCAGGTTTCCGGATTGAGTGATGCATGGCGAAGCCCCGGAAGGCCGCCAACCGCCTTGGAGATGGAGACTCTAGGGTTTTTTGCGGCCGACACCGGTTTCCAGCAGACGGTTTGAGGAATGTCACTCCATCTAGAGGGGACAATTTCTTCTTTCTTCATAGTTCGGCATTCCTGCTCCATAATTCCAATTCATGTCCTTTTCCACAGTCATCGACTCCCGATTGCTCTCTCCTTCCCAGGAGTTGACTGCCTTTTGCCGACTCCTGGAACCGATCAGTGATGAGGGTTTGGAGATCCTGGCAAGGAGGTCCGCCGCCATAACTCGTCGTCATTTCGGAAGGACGATGAGAATGTTTGCCCCGCTCTATCTCTCCAACGAGTGCATCAACTCCTGCGCTTATTGCGGATTCTCCAGGGACAATGCGATCCTCAGGGTCACTCTGGAGATCGAGCAGGTGGCCGCCGAGGCAAGGCACCTCGCAGCCGAGGGATTCCGCAATGTGCTCTTGGTTGCCGGTGAGCATCCCAAATTTGTCTCGGGTGGTTATCTTCAACGCTGCCTTGAGAGGCTTCGCATGGAAATTCCCAGCCTGTCTCTTGAAGTCGCCCCGATGGAGACCGAGGAATATCAGCCGCTTGTGGCGGCCGGTGCCGAGGGGGTCGTGGTCTATCAGGAGACTTATGACAGGGAGACTTATCGGGAACTCCACACGGCGGGACCCAAGAAGGATTATGACTGGAGGTTGGATGCCCCGGAGAGGGCCCATGCCGCTGGATTCAGGAGACTCGGTATCGGCGTGCTCTTCGGATTGTCTGACTGGAGAAAGGAAGCCGCCGCCCTCGCCGCCCATCTCTTTCATCTGCAACGCATCTGCTGGACATCGCAGCTGACTGTCAGCCTCCCAAGGCTCCGTCCCGCGGCGGGCTCCTTTGCCTCACGCTGCCCGTTTGATGACCGCGATCTGACCCAGCTTGTCTGCGCTCTGCGCACGGTCTTTCCACAAATTAGCATTATCCTGAGCACCAGGGAACCTGCCTCCCTGCGCGACTCGCTTGCTCCTCTCGGCATCACCATGATGAGTGCGGGCAGTCATACCGAACCGGGTGGTTACACTGGTCAGGGGGCCGATCAGCTTCATCAGACCATCGGGGGAAAGAGGATCGAGGCAACCTGCGGATCCACCTCCGCCACGGAACAGTTTTCCATCAGTGACGATCGCACCCCATCCGAGGTGGCCGCGATGCTACGCTCACTGGGACTGGAGCCCGTCTGGAAGGACTGGGACGCCGCAATCCTGGGAAAGGATGAGGTCGGAAGTCGGAATGCTGAAATCCCGAAGCCGATGGCTGAGGCATCCATTTCATAATTCCTCCCGAAACCTTCATCCTCTCAGTCTATGCCTCACCTAACGATCAACGGGGAGTCGAAGGAAACCGGCGCGCGCTCCATCGCGGAACTTCTCACCGAACTCTCCCTTCCTGCACAACTCATGCTTGTCGAGTATAACGGAAAGGCACTCCATCGATCCGAGTGGGAGGAGGTCAGTCTTGTCGAAAGCGATACGCTCGAGTTGATGACCATCTCCGCCGGAGGATAGAGGCATGGCTACCGGCTCTTCCACGCTCGAACTCCTTGCCCCCGCCGGCGGTTGGGACTGCCTTAAAGCCGCCGTAGCCAACGGGGCTGACGCCGTGTTTTTCGGGCTTCCTCGATTCAATGCCCGCCTGAGGGCCGATAACTTCACCGAGGAGGAGCTTCCCGAGGTCGTCGATTTCTGTCACCGGAACGGGATCAAGGCCTACGTGACGCTCAACACCCTTGTCTTCACCGGAGAGCTCGATGATGCGGCCCGGTATCTTAGGCTTTTGAACCGCTGCGGAGTGGATGCCCTCATCGTTCAGGACATCGGCCTGGTGCAACTTGCATCGGCCATCGTCCCGGAGCTTCCGATCCACGCCTCCACCCAGATGACCCTGACCTCACCCGAGGGTGTGGAAGTGGCGAGAGGACTTGGAATCACCCGATCAGTCCTTGCCAGGGAGCTCTCCCTGCGCGAAATCAAGCGCTTTGATCCCGAGCGAATGCCCCTTGAGGTTTTCGTTCACGGGGCTCTTTGCGTGGCCTACTCGGGACAGTGCCTCACCAGCGAATCCCTGGGGCAGCGGAGCGCCAACCGCGGCGAGTGTGCCCAGGCCTGCCGCATGACCTATGAGTTGGTGGTCGATGGTGAGATCCGGGATCTGGGGGATCGTCGTTACCTGCTCTCTCCGCAGGACCTTGCGGCCGTCAATGATATCCCGGCCCTGATCGCCGCCGGAGTGACCAGTTTCAAGATCGAAGGACGGCTCAAGTCCCCGGAATACGTGGCAGCCGTCTGCCAAGTTTATAGGAAGGCGATTGACGCCGCAATGGCCGGACAAAGCGCCCAGGCAAGTCGTGAGGACATCTATCAACTGGAGATGACCTTCTCCCGGGGTCTCTATCCGGGATGGATGCACGGTGTGAATCACCGGGAACTTGTGCATGCCCGGTTCGGCAAGAAACGCGGGCCCTTTGTTGGCAGGATTGCGGAGCTTGGATCCGATTTTGTCTCGTTTGAGGCCGAGGCTCCGCTCAAGCTGGGAGACGGTATCGTTTTCGATACGGGGGCGGATACCGATCAGGAGCAGGGAGGCCGTATTTACGAAATCCGGGGGAACCGCTACTACTTCCGTCACGGCCACCTCGATGCGAAGCGTCTGAAAGCGGGCGACCGCATCTGGAAGACCGATGATCCCGAACTCGACAAGCGACTCCGTCAGTCCTTCGGCGGACGCATCGAACCACGGAGCAAAAACCCCTTTGATGTCGCCCTGTCCGGTCGTGTCGGAGAGTCGCTTGTCATGGAGTCCTCCGGCATCTGTGTCTCCTCGGTCATTCCTCTGGAGGCGGCTCGTAACGCCCCCCTCACGGAGGTGAAACTCCACGCTCATCTCTGTAAGACCGCGGAGTCGGGTTTGGAACTCCGCTCGCTTGCCGTGAACCTCAAAGGGGATGTGATCCTTCCGATCGGAGAGATCAACAGGATGCGTCGGGAGCTTCTTTCCAAGCTGATCATCGCCTCCAGACCCCAACGACCGGAAGTCTGGGTCAACTGGAGGACCCTCTTCAAAAACAACTCCGGTCAGCCACACTTGCTGGAAAGCTCCCCACACCTCTCTCTTTCCCCACCTTCACTCAGGGTCCTCTGCCGAAGCATGGAGCAACTCTCCGTAGCACTGGACGAGGGAATCGGCGAACTCTATGCCGATTTCGAGGACATCCGCCGCTACAAGGAGGCCGTGGCCCTAGTCAGGGAGCGGGGACAATCCCGCATCCTGCTCGCCACCCCGCGTATCCAGAAGGCCGCCGAGGAGGGATTCTTCAAGCTGATCGCGAATGCTTCGCCAGATGGTGTCCTGATTAGGAACTTGGGTGCCATCACTCACTTCTCTGGCTCCCCGCTCACTATGGTGGGTGACTTCTCCCTCAACGTGGCCAATCCGTTGACGGCGCGGTTCTTCATGACGCAGAACGAAGCGATGGATAGGGGACTTGACCGGGTGACCATCAGCTACGACCTGAATATCGCCCAGGTACTTGATCTCCTCAAGGCGGCACCACCCGAGTGGTTTGAGCTGACGATCCACCAGCACATGCCCATGTTTCACATGGAGCACTGCGTCTTTGCCGCCTTCCTCTCCGAGGGCAAGGATCACACCGACTGCGGTCGACCCTGCGACCGCCACCGTGTCCATCTCCGGGATCGTGTCGGAATGGAGCACCCCCTCCGAGCCGATGTCGGATGCCGCAATACCCTCTTCAATGCGGTCCCCCAGACGGGTGCCGGGTATTTTACGGAGCTCCGTGCCGCCGGCTTGCGCAACTATCGCATCGAGTTGCTTGAGGAGACCCCTGAGCAGACTCAGGCCATTCTTCACGCTTATAAGAAGCTCCTGAGCGGAGAGTCCGAGGGATCCCAGCTCTGGCGCTCACTCCGGGCAAGAACGCAGTTGGGGGTTGCCACGGGGACACTCGAGCAGAGGGATTAGAGGGATTGATCGATTCCCGAACAACTCCAGCATGCTCTCCAGAGTCGGCGCTCATGCCGCCTACAACTGGCAGGCCGGCAAGAACGTGGTGGTGCCGCAGATCTCGCTCAACTGGCAGCATGAGTTCATGCGGAACCCTTATGCGATCAATGGTAACCTCCGAGGAACCAGCCCGACCTTTTCGAACTGGAGCGCGACCCCGATCCGGGACTTCCTCTTCACGGGTGTGGGTGTGACTTTAGAGTTCGCCAAGCGCTGGAACACCTCGCTCTTCTACAATGCTTCCGCCGGGAACAACAACCTGGAGAGCCAGAACATCTTCCTTTCGGCAGGCTTGAAGTTCTCAAGAATCCTTTTAGCTGCAATCAATACAATGCCGGAGATGGTATGTTGACCGAGCTGTTAGTCAAAGAGCAGCCACCATGGCGGTCATCAGCAGGATGGACTCCTTTCTACTGAAAGGACTGATCGTTGCGCTGCCCTCAATTGATTGCCCCAGACTAATCATCTGGCTCGCTCGGGACATGGTGATCGACCCGAGCTTGCTGCAACGATTTATCGTAGGCATCCCCCATTCCAAGGGTCTCCTCATTCATGAGGTAGGTCATACTGTTTCTGACGATTGCCACGAGGAGACACGCCGCGCCATGGTGGAGTTCCTTGATGGAGGATCCATGCGTTCACCAAAATGACCTGAAGACAAAAACAGCCCTCTTCCGAGCGACCCTAGTGATTACTCCTCCGAGGAGTCGTCGGTGAGCGGAAAGCGTCGGATCAGCAGGATCCCCAGCATCGAGACAACCGCGCAAAGCATGATGCTCTCCCGGATTGTGGTCAGTTGGGCGATCCATCCGAAGGTTAGGCTCCCGATGGCTGTCGCACCCTCTAGGGTAAGCATGTAGAAAGAGGTTGTTCTCCCTCTCACCCAGTCTGGCGAACAGAACTGCACGGCAACCTGATGGGTCACGGTCATGACGCTCCAGGCCGCTCCCCCGAAAATAAGGAAGAGATCGTCCAGGAGCATACTGTTCCCCTGGCTCACTCCGAGGATACACAGCGAAAAGCAGACAAGAGTCACCATGACCACGGAATCTATGGAAAACCTCTGCTTGAGCCCCGGGGTGAACAAGGAACCAATCACGGCACCCACACCGAGGGCCCCAAGCAGTTCACCCACTCCGAGGAAGCTCATTAGTGCGCCGTATCCGAAGACTCCTGATCCCAGTTCCCTGCGTGCCTCCAGCGGCAGCAGGGCCATCATCCCCGAGGCAGGGAGAATGAAGAGCCCGTACCTCAATAGGATGCCGCGAAGGATGGGTGAAGTTTTTAGAAATGAGAACCCCTCTCCAATGGAGGAGATCACGGAGGAGGCCGTGACTCCGGTCTTAGGCTGCGGCATGCGTTCGTTGGGAATCGGCCAGAGGGCACCGATGACAGAAACGTAGGAAAGAGACTTGCAGGCAAAGACGCTTGCGGCTCCGCCAATCCCCGCAAGCATGCCACCTAAAAAAGGGCCAATAGCCCGACCAATATTGAAGTTCAGGCTGTTGAGGGCAACGGCCGAGGCAGACTGCTCCCGTGTGACCAGATCTTGGAGCAATGTTTTCCATGCGGGTTGGTGCACGGCCGTCCCGATGCCGACAAAGGTCAGCAGACCGAGAAGGACCCACGGAGTGAGCCTGCCGGTCCACGAGCACCACGCGATCACGGCGACAGCCAGAAGCATCGAGGTTTGCATAATGATGAGCAACCTGCGGTGGTTGACGAGATCCGTAATGATCCCTCCGGGAATGACAAAAAAGAAGAAGGGGAGGCTGAGTGCCGTCTGCACCATGGCCACTAGCGCCGCATTCTGGGTCATGGAACTCATCTCCCATCCTGCCGCAATGATCATCATGAAGGTCCCAGTGTTAGAGAACAGGTTGCCGCCCCAGAGACTCCCGAAGTCTCGTTGTCCAAGAAGGCCGAATCCAGGGCCCAAAACTTTTTTAATCACCGAAGGACATTTACGAAAACCCCCTCAATACACAAAAATATTTTGCTAAAGGGACTCCGAGCTCAAAGAATTTAGCCTTTCTTGGCCGGATGCGCTCTCTTCGGGCAGGGTATCGCCCAAGAAGAAGGATGGCTCCTTAAGATTCCAGAGGATCATAAGGAGAACGCTGCCGATGAGATTGAAAACACCAAGGAGGAATACAGTGCCACCCCAGTCAGCGATCCACCCGAGTCGTAATTCGGTTGGGCTAATTGGTATCCTTGAAGCATCCCAACAGGAAGGAATGCCAGGGTGGAAATGCAAAGCAGGAGGACCTCCTCCAGACTTGTTCGTTAGGACCGAAAATCGGTATCCCTGTAGTAGATGTGCCGAGCTTACCCCATTGATTAGGCCAGAGTTGGGATGAGAATCTGGTTGGGGTGTGGTAGGGGCAGTGATAAGTGCCGCCCAATCTTTTTATGTTTGGATATTACCTTCCCGAAGACTTGAAGGATTAGGACACCTCCGTCCTGGTGGCCTTGCCAATTAGCTATTGTTTGGGCGTCAACACCTCCTTCCATACATCGTGTGATAAACACTTTCCGGTAGTCCCTAGCACTCTATTTGGGAATGAATCGAGTGCAAGCGAAGCTCAGGGCCTTTTTTGGTTTCTGAATAAACACCCCCCGTCGCTTTTAATCATGGCCTCAAACTCCATTCCCGAGAGGTCTTCCTTGAGAAGGTTCCGCAGGGTTTTCTTTAAGGTTACGATATCGGTCTTGTCCATGTCATCGATCAATGTCCTCGGCAGTCGCTTGGTTTTGATAAGGAGGGTAGAGGGATGTTGAGGAGAACACGGTCTCTTGCATTACCCGCTTTCCTTTGAACATGAATCGGGCATAGTGTGAGCCTGATGACGCGTTCAGCACGATGCCTTCAGCCACGCGGCGGAAAGTTCCTGATTTCTCTTGGGCTTTTTTCTGCTTCATCTGGCTCTCAAGGTTCCCGGGCTAAAAAAACGGGTCAAAAAGATATTTCCGGCCTTGGCTGGAGTGCACTTTTACTCTGTTAGCACCCGTAGCTCAATTGGATAGAGCGCTTCCCTCCGAAGGAAGAGGTTGTGAGTTCGACCCTCGCCGGGTGCACCAGTTTTATCTGACGAAGCGATCCAAGATCAGGGAAAAGAGTTTTTTGCCCGATTCAAAGAGGGATGGGTCGCTGAGGATTTCTTCCGGAGACTGAACAAAGGGTGACTTTGGAGGTGCGGCCCCGGGGTCTGCCAATGCATCACGTGCCATCTGCTCGGTCCATTCGAGGTGGAACTGAAGGCCGAGTACCTGATTGCCGATGACAAATGCCTGTTGATCGCAGGCACCGTTTGTTGCGATTTGAACGGCTTCCGGTGGAAGGGAGTAGGTGTCACCGTGCCACTGAAACGCCTTGAACGGTTTCTGGGTTCCGAACCAGTCAGCCCCTTGAGGAAGAGGTTCGATCGGTTGCCAACCGAACTCTTTACAAGTATGACGGAAGGCTTTGCCGCCGAGCGCCTCTGCCAGAAGTTGGCATCCGAGACAGAGACCGAGGATCTTTTTTCCTGCCGCCACAGTCTGACGAAGATATTGTTTTTCGATGCCCAGCCATGGGTGAATGTCCTCCTCATAAGCTCCCATCGGGCCACCAAGGCTGACCAAGAGATCAAAGCTCTCAATCGGGGGGAGGGGGGCTCCCTCGCAGATCAGGCAGGAAGCAACCGTATGGCCCCGTGCCTCTGCCCACTCGATCATGGCCCCCGGGCCATCGAGGGGATCATGTTGAAGGAAGAGGATGCGCATCTGGAGAGTTTGGGTTTCGTGACGATCTTGTAGCAAAACACGTGCCTCGTTGACACGGGAAGGCTCTCGGGAGATAGTAACCGGCTACTCAAAAGACCATGGATAAAATTCGCAATATCGCCATCATCGCCCACGTTGACCATGGGAAGACCACCCTCGTCGATCAGCTTCTCAAACAGTCGGGCACATTCCGAGCCAATGAGGCGAAGGCCACAGAGATCCGAATCATGGACTCCATGGATCTGGAGCGTGAAAAGGGCATCACCATCAAGGCCAAAAACGCAGCGTTCCAGTGGAATGATTACCATGTGAATATCGTGGACACCCCCGGCCACGCCGACTTCGGTGGCGAGGTGGAGCGTATCATGAAGATGGTCGACGGCGTCCTTCTCGTCGTGGACGCATTCGGCGGTCCCCAAGCCCAGACCAAGTTCGTTCTTAAGAAGGCTCTTGAGAATGGCCTCAAGCCGATCGTTGTCATCAATAAGATCGACCGTGACAATGCCGAACCACACAAGGTTCTCGACATGGTGTTCGAGCTCTTCCTGGAGCTTGGAGCAAACGACGAGCAGCTCGACTTCCCAACCGTTTACGCAAGTGCCAAGGCGGGATTTGCAAAGCATGAGATCGATCAGGAGAGCACCACGATGGAGCCACTCTATGAGGCCATCGTGAAGCACATTCCGGCGCCCAAGAAGTCGGACGTCGAGCACTTCCAGATGCTTGTTTCCAACCTCGACTACAGCGACTACCTCGGACGTATCGCTTTCGGACGCATTATCAGCGGTAAGGTCAAGATGGGGGAACAGGTCGTCGCCATCCATAAGAACGGCACAAAGGAGAAGAAACCGGTCACGGCGATCTTCGGCCACAAGGGACTTCAGAAGATAGAACTTCAGGAAGCGAGCGCCGGAAACATCGTTGGTATCTGTGGCTTCGAGGAGGTTTACATCGGCGAGACCATCACCGATAACGACACTCGCGAGCCTCTATCCTTCGTCGATATCGATCCTCCAACGATCACGATGAAGATCTGTATCAATGACGGACCGCTTGTCGGGAAAGAGGGCAAGCTCGTCACTGCACGTCAGATCAAGGAGCGCCTCACCCGTGAGACCCGTACCAATGTTTCCATCGAGGTGAAGGAGACCGAGTTGGCGGGTCACTTCCAGATCAAGGCCCGCGGAGAGATGCAGATTGCCGTCATCGTGGAGCAGATGCGCCGCGAGGGATTTGAACTTCTTGTCTCACGGCCCGAGGTCATCTACAAGCGTGGCGAGGGTGGCAAGCTGCTCGAGCCCATCGAGAATGTCTATGTCGATGTGCCGCCCGAAAATCTTGGTGACATCCTTCAGAGTCTTGCGGGACGCAAGGCTGAGATCGTGAACATGGATCACAAGACAAAGAGCGTCACCGTTCAGGCCGAGGCTCCTACCCGAGGACTCATCGGATTTGAGACCGATCTGGTCAATCTGACCAAGGGAGCCGGAATCATGTCCCATATCTTCAAGGAGTATGCCGAATACAAAGGGGAAATTCCGACACGTAACAACGGAGTCCTCATTGCCATGGAGGCAGGAACAGCAATGGCCTACTCCATGGAAAAGATCCAGGAACGAGGCCGTCTCTTTGTCTCACCGCAGGATGACGTCTATGTGGGAATGATCGTGGGAGAGAACTCCCGCGCCGATGACATGCCGGTCAATGTTTGCAAGGCGAAAACCCTGAACAATATGCGTAGTACCGGTGACGGAAAGGGAGTCTCCCTCTCTCCTCCACTCAAGATGAGTCTCGAGCGTTCGCTTGAGTATATCGCTCCGGACGAGTATGTTGAGGTGACTCCCCTGACAATCCGTCTCCGTAAAAAGCTCCTGGACGCCACGGCCCGCAAACGCGCAAGCAGCGTGCCGGTGATTGCCGAAGATTAAGAATAGGATCCCCTCCAACTCTCTCTAAACCATGGGTCGCCAATGGCTGCTCGCGAAACGCGAGGTTGCATCGCTTAAGAAGTCGAAATCCACGGGCAAGTTTGTCAGGGAAATCACCATCGCCGCAAGGCAGGGTGGGGCTGATCCAGCAACCAACTCCCGACTCTTCGCCGCGCTTGAAAAGGCTCGGTCGGAGAGTGTTTCCAAGGATGTCATTGATCGCGCGATCAACAAGGGTGCGGGGATTGGCGAGGACAAAGCAGTCATCGATCACATTGCCTTCGAGGGATATGCCCCCCACAAGGTGCCAGTGATTGTTGAGGTTTATACCGATAACACCAACCGCACGACTCCTGAGATCAGGGTTCTCTTCCGAGATGGTCAACTCGGCACTCCGGGAAGCAACAAATTCCTTTTTGATCATGTCGGACTCGTGGAGGCCTACACGGAGAATGCCTTGCCTGATCTTGAAGAGGCGGCCATAGAAGCCGGAGCCAACGAGGTCGAGCCTCTCACTCATGATCAGAACGATGATATTCCGGCTGATAAGAAAGGAGCTCGCTTCATTACGGACCGCACTGCCACGGCTGCCGTGACAAATTGGCTCAAAGAAAATTCCTGGAAGGTTGTCACCAGTGAGATCGGTTATGTCGCCAAGACTTTTCCGGAACTCAGTGACCAACAGCGATCCGAAGCCGGTGAATTTCTTCAAGCGCTTGAGGAACACGACGACGTCCATCGCGTCTGGACTGCCATCAGATAGACCGGCACCCGTTTTTTTCTCCTGAATCTTAATTCAGGGGTTCTTTAGGAAAAACCTGAGTGGTTGATCCTGCTTCTCGTGCTTAGTCGGGAGGCGATCCCGCATGTCGAAGCATGGTGCTGAATGGTCCGTTTTGAAGCGCTGAGTTCGCAAGTGATTTTCAAAACGAAATTGTCACATTCGCATCATTATTTTTTGGGGAGATCAGCAGATAAAAAGACTCCATGATTGAAGATCTCAAAACGAAAACGGTCTTTGATGGTCAAGTTTTTCCAGGAGAGGAAATTCAACATCGTTTGTTTTTGGGGGAGCAAAGAGAACTCCTCCTCAAGATGAGGGCTCAGTTCATGGAAGTCATCAAGGGGGTGGCGGAGGGAGGGAGGGGCGATCATGGCAGAGGCGGCCTCAGGTAACGGCATGCACTTGGCGGATGCCGGAAGTGACAGCTATGAGCGGGATTTTTCAATGGGCATTGTCTCCCGTGAGAATGAATCACTCCGTGAGGTCGATGATGCTTTGAAAAGAATGGAGGTGGGTACCTATGGGGTTTGCGAAGCGTGCGGAAAAAAGATCGGTCAAGATCGTCTCAAAGCCCTCCCTTTCACAAGGTATACAGTCGATTGTCAGGAGCGCTTGGAAAGCAAAAACATAAACTTCGGAAAGCGCCTCCCGATGGAGGCCTATTTCACGAGTGAAAATCCGGATTCGGACGAGGGTGAGGAAGCGATCTCCTCAACGCCCTAATTCTTCAAGAAAAGCATAACAAGCAACACGGAAAAGATGCACGAAACCATCGTTATTCCGGAAGCAGTGAATCCGGATCGAGTTTCCCAAGGGGTGAGATTTCTCAGATAGGAAGAAGCTCGTCCGCTGATCCTTAATGGAGACCTCTATATCCAATTCAAGAAATACATCGGGTTAAAAAGTTCCGGAAGAACTCCATGGGCTGTGATTCGAAAAGGGATTTCGCATCATGTGGTTCTTGAATATCATTCCCATTTTGAGTCGGCAATCTTGTCCGTATCGAGACTTCGGAAAGAGAAAATTCACAAATAACACAGCCTTTCTTCTGGAGGCTTTCACTTCGGGAGTGATTTCAAGATACTGGGTACCTATTTAAGATTTTATACGCCATGAAAATTATCAATTCACATAGTCCCCTATCGGTTTCACGCTTCAACACGGAGGAACTCCGCAGCAATTTCCTTCTAGAGTCGCTCTTTACTCCTGATTCCGTCCAACTGAACTATTGGGAGACAGACCGCACGATTGTTGGTTCCGCGGTCCCCGCCTCTACTTCTCTCAAGCTCGAGGCTTCCAGGAAGGAGTTGGCTGCGGACTATTTTCTCGAGCGTCGCGAGATTGGTATCCTTAATATCGGTGGTGAGGGATCCGTGGAAGTCGATGGGGTTGCCTATCCCATGTCCAAGCTCGATTGTCTCTATGTGGGGCGCGGGGTAAAATCCGTGGTGTTTTCCAGCAAGGAAGCCTCCCAACCCGCGCGTTTTTATCTTCTCAGTTACCCGGCGCATTCTTCCCATCCCACGACTCTGGCCAAGCAGTCCGACGCCACTGCGCTTCATCTGGGGGCGCCCGAAACTGCCAATGAGCGGACTCTTTACAAATACATCCATGCCGACGGAGTCAAGAGCTGTCAGTTGGTGATGGGGATTACTTGCATGAAGTCCGGAAGTATCTGGAACACGATGCCGTCACATACCCACCTGCGTCGCTCGGAGGCCTACCTCTACTTTGATATGGATCCCTCCCATCGCGTCATTCACCTGATGGGCGAGCCCTCCGAGACCCGCCATCTCGTGGTGGCACCCGGGGAAGCGATTCTTTCTCCGGTATGGTCGATCCACTCGGGTGCCGGAACGTCCAGTTACTCCTTCTGCTGGGGAATGGGAGGGGAGAATCAGGATTTCAACGACATGGATGGATTTCCCATTTCTGATCTCAGGTAAACCCAACGATCATCAAGAATACCGATGGAGAACATTTTCAATCTGACCGGAAAAAAGGCTCTGGTTACCGGATGCAGTCGTGGTATCGGCCGCTCAATGGCCATAGCCCTTGCTCATGCGGGCGCCGATATCATCGGTGTGAGCGCTACTCTGGAGTCATCCGGAAGCGAGGTGGAGAAGGAGGTGCTGGCTTTGGGGAGAGACTTCAAGGCCCACGCCTGTGATTTTTCGGATCGTGAAGCACTGAAATCATTTCTCGGTAAGCTCGTCGAGCAGGAGGCTGCAATCGACATTCTGATTGCCAATGCCGGAACCATCCGCCGTGCACCGGCCGCGGTCCACAGCGACGAGGATTGGGATCATGTCATGGATGTGAATCTCCGTTCCCAGTTTGTCATGGCCCGCGAGATTGGGAGCGGAATGCTTCGACGCGGGAGTGGTAAAATTGTCTTCACGGCTTCCCTTCTTTCTTTCCAAGGAGGGATTACCGTTCCCGGTTATGCGGCCAGCAAGGGTGGAATCGCCCAGCTTACCAAGGCTCTCTCCAATGAATGGGCCGGACAGGGCATCAATGTGAATGCAATCGCTCCCGGGTATATCGCCACCGAAAATACATCGGCACTTCGTGCAGACGAGGCCAGGAACGCATCGATCTTGGCTCGTATCCCAGCGGGACGCTGGGGGACCGCAGAGGATTTGAATGGTGCAGTGGTCTTCCTTAGTAGCAAGGCATCAGACTACGTTCACGGAACGGTTCTGACAGTCGATGGAGGTTGGATGGGTCGCTGAGACTGAACTTAACGACCTTGGTGAGTAGCCTGCTTGATCTGTGCTTGTAGTATAATTGCCTCAGTTGTTCTTAACCGCTTTGCTTACGTTCCAACTTTTCAAGCTAGATGTTTCCTAATAAAAACAAAGCCCCAGCTACATCACTGTAACCGGGGCTAAATCTATTCTGAAACTCGTGCCCTATATCTCGGTTTTTTCCTAGTACCGATAGTGCGCCGGCTTGTAGGGGCCTTCCAAGGAAACGTCGAGATACTCGGCCTGATCCTTGGTGAGTTGGGTTAACTTGACTCCGATCTTGTCCAGGTGGAGGCGAGCGACTTCCTCGTCGAGTTTTTTGGGCAGAACGTAGACGCCGGGCTTGTAGGTTTCACGGTTCTTCCAGAGCTCAAGTTGGGCGAGCGTCTGGTTGCTGAAGCTGGCACTCATGACGAAGCTCGGGTGACCGGTGGCGCAACCGAGGTTCACAAGGCGTCCCTCGGCAAGGAGGAAGATTTCGTTGCCGCCGGGGAAGGTGTATTTGTCGACCTGGGGCTTGATATTGGTGCGCTTGACGGTCGTATCGCCCTGAAGCTTGTCGACCTCGATCTCGTTGTCAAAGTGACCGATATTGCAGATAATAGCCTGATCCTTCATGCGCTTCATGTGCTCGAACGTGATGACACCCACGTTGCCGGTGGTTGTCACGTAGATGTCCGCTCGCCCAAGGGTCTCCTCAAGGGTGGTCACCTCGTAGCCTTCCATGGCCGCCTGGAGGGCATTGATCGGGTCGATCTCGGTAATGATCACGCGGGCACCCTGTCCTCGGAGTGACTGGGCACTGCCCTTGCCGACATCGCCATAACCGCAGATCACGGCGACTTTTCCGGAAATCATCACGTCGATGGCCCGGTTAAGACCATCCACTAGGGAATGACGGCACCCATAGAGGTTGTCAAACTTCGACTTGGTGACGGAATCGTTTACATTGAAGGAGGGAACCAGCAGCTTGCCCTTCTCATGGAGCTTGTAGAGGCGGTGAACTCCAGTCGTGGTCTCCTCGGAGACTCCGCGCCATTCCTTGACGATATCGTGCCAGCGGGTTGGGTTCTCCTTGTGGACCTGCTTGAGGAGATCCTTGATGACCTGCTCCTCATGGTTGCCGGATGGAGTGTTGACCCAGTTGTCCCCTTCCTCGAGTTCGTAGCCCTTGTGAAGGAGGAGCGTGACGTCACCCCCGTCATCCACAACCATCTGGGGACCTTTGCCGCCATCAAAGGAGATGGCCTTATAAGTGCACCACCAGTATTCCTCAAGGCTTTCGCCTTTCCAGGCGAAGACGGGGACACCGGTGACGGCAATCGCGGCAGCGGCTTGATCCTGGGTGGAGAAGATGTTGCAACTGGCCCAACGCACATCGGCACCGAGATCGGTCAGGGTCTCGATAAGAACTGCTGTCTGGATGGTCATGTGAAGCGATCCCGTGATGCGAACCCCTTTGAGTGGCTTGTCCAGGGCGTATTTAGCGCGGATGGACATAAGTCCGGGCATCTCCTGCTCGGCGATGCTGATTTCCTTGCGACCCCACTCTGCGAGTGTGATGTCGGCGACTTTGTAATCGGTGGTGTTGGTCATAGAATTGGAATTGGTCTTTGGAAGTTGAGTGTCCGAGGTTACTTGAGTTTTGCGGCGGCAAGGGCTGCCTTCTTGAGGGAGGCGGCCTTGTCGGTCTTTTCCCAAGTGATGTCTTGATCGTTTTTACCGAAGTGACCGTAGTTGGTGGTCTTGGAGTAGATCGGACGGCGTAGTTTGAGTTGGTTGATGATCTCGGCAGGTTTGAAGCCAAAAGTTTTTTTCACAGCAATCTGTATTGCCTCCTCGGGAACCGTGGCTGTGCCGAATGTGTCGATATGGATGGAAACGGGGTCCGGATAACCGATCGCATAAGCAAACTGGACTTCGCAACGATGAGCAAGACCTGCTGCCACGACATTTTTTGCGACATAGCGACCCATGTAGGCAGCAGAACGATCGACCTTTGTCGGATCCTTACCCGAGAAAGCACCACCTCCGTGACGTCCCATTCCGCCGTAGGTATCGACGATGATTTTGCGACCTGTGAGCCCGGTATCACCCTGGGGTCCACCGATGACGAATCGGCCTGTGGGGTTGATCAGAAACTCTGTCTTCTTGGTCAGCATTTTAGCAGGAAGAACCTTTTTAATGACTTTTTCGATACAGAACTTCTCAATCTCTTTGTGTGAGATTCCCTCGGCATGCTGGGTGGAGATGACAACATTCACGATACGTGTTGGCTTCCCGTCAACATACTCTACCGAGACCTGGCTCTTTGCATCAGGGCGGAGCCACTTGGCCGCTCCGTTTTTTCGCAACCGAGTCAACTCACGACCGAGACGATGAGCAAACATGATCGGTGCAGGCATGAGTTCTGGCGTTTCGTCACAGGCGTAGCCAAACATGAGACCTTGGTCGCCGGCACCCTGCTCGGCGGTCTTCTTTCCGGCGGCCTTCTTGGCATCAACTCCTTGGGCGATGTCCCGGCTCTGTGACGTAATGATGTTGGTGATGAAAACGGTGTCGGCATGAAACACGTCATCGTCATTCACATAGCCGATCTCACGGATCGCATCGCGGACGATCTTTCCGATGTTGATCGCGGATTCGAGAGATTTTTCTTTGAGCTTGGGAACCGTTATCTCACCGCCAATAACCACGATGTTGCTCTTGGCATAGGTCTCGCAAGCAACGCGACTGGTTGGATCCAGAGCCAGGCAGGCGTCGAGGATGGCATCGGAAATGGTATCGCAAACTTTGTCGGGATGGCCTTCGCCGACTGATTCGGAAGAGAAGATGTAGCTACGTGACATGGATTGTGGGTTGAAGTTTCTTAATTTGAAGCCGAAGTGGCAATGAGCCTGCCGCTTTACTTATTAATGTATTTGTATATGTAAATGGGTGTGGCGTCAATTCTCCAATCCCTACGCGCCCTCTCCGAGCCTACGCGTCTCCGTTTACTGAGCCTTCTCCTTCAGGAGGAGTTGACGGTCGCTGAACTGCAGGAGTCTCTTGGCATGGGGCAGTCACGCATTTCGGCCAGTCTTGGAATGCTTCGACGCCAAGGCCTCGTCCTTGATCGACGCGTGGGAAAGAATATCTATTATGCCGCCGTTCCCTTGGCGATTGCCCCATTGCTTGAAGCGGTCAGAGCTGCTGTCTCGGAACTTGCGGAAGCTGAGCGCGACCGGCAGGCCCTCCAACTCGTTTTAAACAAGCGCAGGGACCGTGCCGCCGATTATTTTGACAAACTTGCCGGGAAATTCGGTCGAACCTACGTGCCTGGTCGCTCCTGGCAGTCTTTGGCCCATGGTCTGCTCCGTCTCATGCCACCCATGATCATCGCCGACATGGGAGCGGGGGAGGGGACACTTTCTCAACTTCTGGCCCGCACTGCAAAGCAAGTCATTGCGATCGATAACTCCCCGAAGATGGTCGAATACGGATCGCGTATAGCCAAAGAAAACGGTTTTGCAAATTTGGAATATCGTTTGGGTGATCTTGAGGAACCGCCGATCGACTCGGAGGTCATCGATGTCGTTCTCTTCAGCCAAGCCCTTCACCATGCAGCCCGGCCACAGCGCGCAATCGAGAGTGCGTTCAGGATCCTGAAGCCCGGAGGCAGATTGCTCATCCTTGATCTGGCAAGTCATACCTATGAGCAGGCCAAGGAACTTTATGCCCATGTCTGGCTTGGTTTCTCAGGGGTTGAACTCCATGCGATGCTGGAGAAGGCGGGATTCAGTGATCTCGAAGTAAGCGTGGTGGCCCGCGAGCAGCAGGCGCCGAATTTTCAGACGATCCTTGCAAGCGGACTCAAGAAATAACGAGAGGTTTGGAATTTTGGCGCTGCGCGGTATTGCTGCTCGTTCGCAGTGGTTCACGACAGGCCTCAAGGCATTGCTGGAAGATTCCCAGGGATGAAGTTGAAAGATGAAGTGGATGAATGTGATCTTGGAAGTCACTACGTCCCAAACCGGCCCCTGGGATTTTTTGTCTGCCACTGTCTGCTACACACTTAAGGTTAAGTGGATGGAGATATTTCCAAAGAGTGGAGGAAAATCAGATAAGCAGGATGATTTTTCAGAGTTTTCCAAGAACTCTTTCATTCCCTCCAATCACTGAGAAGAGAGGATATGCTGTCCCTCTACCTTTTCTTCACTGGTTTCTCTAGTGCTTCGGCTTTGAGTTGAGCCACCGCATCGAGCCAGTCCGTATGAGAATCTCCATGCCATCCCATTTTCTGTCTTCGTTCAGCTATGAAATAGGCACGGAGTGAAATCTCATCGTGACGGATAACGGGTTCCTCGTGAGAAATTTTAGGTTCCACAGAAAACCTGGGTTTTAAGGAAGGAGTAAGTTTTGATAGCCGTGCCTTGCGTCCCGATGATTTGGGTTTAACGATTACCCCTTCATCTTTGGAGATTGTTTTTTTGAGGGCTCCTTGTTTCCCGGATTTTAAAGAAGTTGAAGCAGGTGTTTTGGTCTCCGATATTTTTGTCTTTTTGGTAGCCATAAGTGTCTCCTTTTGATGGAGATCATATGCCTAATTGTTGCCAGTCAGAAAGGTTTTTATGCCAAATTCCATGCATTCATTGTAAATTCAACGAATGAAGGAGTTCCTCATCAGATGGCTTGTGACTAGCCTGGCGGTTCTTGGGGCGACTTGGATCGTTCCCGGAGTGACTTGTGATGGGAACGGCACCGTGCTGATTGCGGCGCTTCTGCTTGGGATTATCAACGCCTTGATTCGACCAATTCTTCTGCTGCTGAGTGTGCCTTTCATCATTGTCACAATGGGGTTCTTTATTCTGGTGATCAATGCCCTGCTCATTCTCTTGGTTTCAAAAATCATTCCCGGATTCCATGTGAACGGTTTTTGGAGTGCCCTGTTTGCCGGTATTGTCATCGGTTTTTTCAATTGGTTTTTAGGACGATTGTTCCGGACTCGTGAAGAACCTTCTCCCACCGTCCAGGATGGTGCTTCCATGAAACCGGTGTATGGAAGGGTGGTTTCGGAGGATTCGCAAGGATGATGAGAACCCTGGAAAAGTGATGATTCTCTCCAAGTTGACCGTGCTTTATTCATCCCGTTCATCCCAGTGATACCTTCCAGATACCTTCCATTTTTTGACCATACTCCGGCGGCCCCGAAGATCTGCGGCATCACTACGATGGATGACGCCTGTGGTGTTATCGAGTCGGGGGCCGGGGCACTTGGTTTTAATTTTTATCCCCCATCACCCCGCTCGATAGGGACTGACAGCGACCTTGACTGGATCAAGAAGCTCAAGATGGGCTATCCGGATATCGCCTTCGTGGCTGTGGTTGTGAACCCCGAGGAAAAGTTACTCGTGCTCCTTCGAGAGTGTGGCTGTTTTGATGCGATTCAATTTCACGGGGATGAGACGCCGCAATTTTGCGCTTCAGAGGGAGAGAAGTTTCCTTATTGGATCAAGGCCCTGCGCGTGCGGAGTGATGCTGATCTGCTTGTGGCGACCGAGTATGAGACTCCATTTCTTCTGTTGGATGCAGCCGTTCCCGGAACCTACGGGGGAAGCGGACACATCATCGACTGGAATCTTGCAGCTGGTTTCGTGGTAAAGCATCCTGAGAAGCGTGTCCTCCTTGCAGGAGGACTTACCCCCAAAAATGTGGCCGAAGCGGTTGCAAAAGTGCATCCCCATGCAGTTGATGCAGCGAGCGGAGTTGAGTCGTCTGCGGGTGTGAAGGACCCGCTGAAGGTTCGGGAATTTATTACTGCGGCACTCTCTACCTGAGTTCCTCGGCTTGCCGCGAGGTAATTAGGCAGCTTTAATATTCAACCTTTATGAGCAATACCTACCGCATCGCAGTTTTGGCAGGAGATGGCATCGGGCCCGAAGTCATGGCAGAGGCCGCCAAAGTCCTCCGTGCAGTCGAGAAGAAGTTTGGTTTCACGATCAAGGAAACACCCATGCCTGTCGGCGGAGCGGGGATTGATCAGACTGGCAAGGCTCTTCCCTCCGAGACCCTGAAGGTCTGCGAGGAGAGTGACGCGATCCTCTTCGGTTCTGTGGGAGGTCCCAAGTGGGAGAATCTCCCCCCCAACGAGCAACCGGAGCGTGCCGCGTTGCTCCCTTTGCGCAAGCACTTCGGACTCTTTGCAAATCTTCGTCCCTGCATCTGCCTTCCTGAGTTGGCTCATGCCTCACCGCTCCGACCCGAGTCGGTGGCCGGTGGTGTCGATGTTCTCTGCGTCCGTGAGTTGACGGGCGGTCTCTACTTCGGTGAGCCAAAGTTTTTGAAAGACACAGATGAGAACGAGGCTGATCCGATTGCCGTCGACACGATGGTCTATAAAAAGAGCGAGATTGAGCGGATCGCACGCGTCGCCTTCGAGGCTGCCCGAGGCCGAGACAAGAAGCTCACCTCTATTGATAAGGCCAATGTCCTCCAGAACGGCATCCTCTGGCGCCGTACCGTGAACGAGATCGCCAAAGAGTACCCTGATGTCACGCTCTCCCACCTATATGTCGACAATGCGGCGATGCAACTCATTAAGAGCCCGAAGCAGTTTGATGTCGTGCTGGCCGAGAATCTCTTCGGCGACATTCTGAGCGACGAGATGGCCATGATCGCCGGATCGCTCGGCATGCTTCCGAGTGCAAGTCTCGGTCAGTCAAAGGATGAGTCACGCCGTTTCGGCATGTATGAGCCCAGCGGTGGCACGGCACCGGACATTGCCGGCAAGGGAATCGCCAACCCGATTGCGCAGATCCTGAGTGTCTCCATGATGTTACGTCATTCACTCAATGAGGCGGCGGCGGCAGACGCGATCGACGCGGCCGTTCGTAAGGTCATCGCTTCAGGCCTTCGTACCGGAGACATCTGGTCCGAAGGAACGACCAAGGTCGGCACTGCTGCCATGGGTGATTCGATTGCCTTGGCAATTTGTCTCTAGGATCGTGGCGATACCCAGCCTCGATCTGTGGCGCTCAACCGAGATAAGTTTTAAGGCGTTGCTGGGAAGTCCTGGCAAGGGGTATCCCTTCGGGAATTCCCTCGAGAATAAGACTGGCTTCATCCCTCGAGCGGCGGTCGATCCGGATCATGAGATCCAGATTAACGATGTGAGATCGGTCAATACGAAGAAAAGGAGGCGACGGTAGCGTTGCTTCATACTCCCCGAGCGGATGACAGATCATCAGGGGAGGGGAGTCCTTAAAAAAGAATCGTGTGAAATCACCGTCTGCCTGTAGGGCGGGTATCGAGATAATCGGTGCGATGACCGTTCTCTGCGGGGTGCGCAGACAGATTCTATCCTCCGTGGAGTAGGGAGCTTTGAGTGTGGTGGAATCCGCGCTTGGATTACCGGATTCGATTCTCTGGATGGCCTGTGCAAAGCGTGCAGGAGTGACAGGCTTTAAAAGATAGTCGATCGCCTGGACATCAAAGGCATGGATAGCGTGCTCTGCATGGGCTGAAACGATCACGACCTTCGGAATCCTATCAAGTCTGGAAAGCATGTCGAAGCCACTGGAACCGGGCATCTCGATATCGAGAAAAATGACATCAGGCCTCTCCCTAGAGATCATCTCGAGGGCGGTTTCGGTAGAATCAGCTTCACCGACAATTTTTAAAGAGTGGTGTCGTGAGAGGAGTCTCCGCATGCCTTTCCTCGCCAGCGCTTCATCATCAATGATTGCTACTCGTTGCACGGATCTCCCTCCAGATCGAGCGTTGCCACGACAAACTCTCCCACCTGTTCCAAGGTAAAACTGTTTCTATCCGGATAGTGTATCTCAAGACGACCAACCACACTTTCAAGGCCTACGCCTAAAACTTTGGGAGAGTGTTTCAGGACGCCCTGATTGCTAACTCTGATGACTAGGTGATCCCCGTTGGTTTCAGCGGTTAACTCGATGATCCAAGGAGCAGGCATAGCTGGAAATCCATGTTTGAAGGCATTCTCCACAAGCGGTTGAAGGATGTAACTCGGCACTTTCCTTGAGCGGGCCAACTGGGTCGCCTCGATTTGTGTTTGTAGCCGATTGCCGAATCGCGATTTCTGGATTTTTAGATAAGATGCTGTGGCATCCAGCTCCGAGGAAAGGCGGGTGATCATCTGCCCACGATGATCGAGTGAATACTTCAGGTAAGAGGAGAGCTCTGAGATCATTCCGATGGCTGCATCAGGGTCTGACGGGATTTCGGAGATGATCCCATTCAGGGTATTAAAGAGAAAGTGAGGATCGAGTTGGAACCGAAGCAGTTGGAGTTCCATACGCTGTGACTCAGCCTTTGCGTGGACGCTGTATTTTTCCTGTTCTAGAACTAGAAATTCGGCCCGAAACCATAAATAACCAAGACTCCATCCCAAATACATCGGCCAGAGGATCACAACCAAAAGGTAAAATCGTTCTTGAAGTGTCCATTGAGTGAAGTGCCAATTCATCGGAATGAAGTGGTTTATGATATGCGCGACGCTTGCAATAGTCGCAGCATGGAGACAGGCAACTGAGAGCGACAACAAGCAGACCTTGAGGAGGCTTATCACGCTCAAGGTGGGCTTGCTCAGAAGACCACGATAAATCCTTCTCAGCAGTCCAACAATAATGAGTGATGTGAAATATGTTATCACGGCGATGATAAGGGCACGTTGTGCGGATTCGCCTAGATAGATCCGGAAATTGAAGGAAATGAATCCCACAAAGCCACAAAGTATGGAGTTCAAAAGCCAGAAGCCGGGATGTCTTGGCCGTTCAGGCTCTTGCGGGGAAAGCATAAATCTAGGATTGGTGAAAAACCGGGCCGGGTCAACGCGTCAGAATGTCTGAAAAGCCCGAATTAACGAGTTTTTGGGCGGGTTCATCGAGAGTGAGTGGAATCCCAGTTTTTCAAGTGTCAGATGAGCAACATGAAAAATATCATCCTACCCGCCGCAGTCCTATTCCTGATGGTCTCGCTTGCATTCTCCCAGAGTGCCTCCCCCGGTAACACGATTGTAAAATTACCGCAGGCTACCGTCTCCTACACCGTTACGGGTGATTATGGGGCGGGTTACCAAGGGAATGTTACAATTCAGAACACCTCCTCCCAGACGCTAACGAACTGGGGTCTTTCGTTCTCGATGCCCGGCCAGGTCACCAGTATTTGGAACGCTACGGTTATCAGCCACTCGGGAACGAACTTTAATATCAACGCCGTCGCCTATTCCTGGCAGAGCTCAATTCCGCCAGGAGGAAGTGCTTCCTTTGGTTTTATGGGGAGTCCCGGAAACGTGAAGACTCCCCCCACTGGTTTCGCACTTGCTACCGGTGGCTCCAGCGTCTCTCTAACTCCAACTCCTACGGCCACACCGGCACCTACAGCTACACCGACTCCGGTCCCCAGCCCCAAGGCGAGTCCTACCCCAACTGCTACCCCAGTAGCTTCGCCTACCCCGACTGCTACGCCCGTCAATTCGACCGGCTACCTCTCCACCAAGGGGAATCAGATTGTTGATTCCAATGGGAATGCAGTCCGCATCACTGGAGTGAACTGGTTCGGCTTCGAGACCGGTAACCAAGTCCTCCACGGTCTCTGGGCCCGGGATTATCACTCGATGCTTGATCAAGTGAAGTCACTTGGGTTCAACACGCTCAGGATTCCCTTTAGCAACCAAATGCTCGCAAGCGGTGCCGCCACTAGCAGTATCAATTACAATGTGAATCCCGACCTCCAGGGACTCACCCCCATCCAGTGCATGGACAAGGTGATAGCTTACGCTGGTCAGATCGGTCTGAAGGTCTTCCTCGATCGTCATTCCGCGAAGGCTGATAACTATCCGAACGAGGATGTGTGGTATATCCCTGGCGACAGCTACTACACCGAGGCTCAGTGGATCAATGACTGGGTGATGCTGGCGAAGCGCTACGCGGGCAATCCCACGGTGATTGGTGCCGATTTGTTCAACGAACCCAAGAAGTCCGCAACCTGGGGCAATAGTGCCCCCGCCACCGATTGGAATAAGGCGGCCGAGCGTTGCGCCAATGCCATTTTGGGAGCTAACCCAAACTTGCTCATCTTCGTGGAGGGTGTGGAAAAGTACAATAACCAGACCACGTGGTGGGGTGGCAACCTTACCGGTGCAGCACAATATCCCGTGATGCTTACCGTGCCGAACAAACTCGTCTACTCGGCCCATGATTACCCTGCCAGCGTCTTCGCACAGACTTGGTTCTCCGACCCAACCTATCCAAAGAATCTTTCCTCCGTATGGAATTCCAACTGGGGATACATTTTCCAGAACCAATCCGCCCCCGTTCTGGTGGGTGAGTTTGGGAGTACATTGACGGCAAGTAGCGACCAGACTTGGATGAAGAGTCTTCTCACTTACATGAACGGGGATTTTACCCTCTCCGGAACCAACGCACTGACCTCCGGTCAAAAGGGGATCAGTTGGACATACTGGAGCCTCAATCCGGACAGTGGCGACACGGGTGGCATTCTCAACAGCGACTGGACGACCGTTGACACCACCAAGATGTCCTATCTTCAGTCCAACCTTGCGCCTTTGATTGGCAGCCCTTCGGGCACGGGAACCTTGACTCCTACTCC
>Ga0118677_10000837_pt1 | contig 66743 bp, 48 predicted proteins | sample AliMusrvi5mmetaG_FD_86154 | JGI IMG/M metagenome (GOLD analysis project Ga0118677, IMG submission 86154) | reverse complement strand
CTATGATCTATCCACACCTGAATCCCAACGGCGGACCCCAAGGCCTTTTAGCCACTTTAAGCATGGACACGCCGCAGGGACCGCAACTGCTATACCGCAACAACTGGGTCGCGCGCCCCAATCGCTGTTCGCTGGTGTTCATTTTCCCTCAGGACAAGAGGACGAGCGTGATGCGCATCTCGGATGACAAATCCGTTTTGCCACCGTAAGTATTGACGCTCCGTCCGGAATCAGTCAGACATGGGACACGAACCGGCAAACCCACCTTCCTCAGAACTCTACACTCCCATGAAGACGATGAATGTTAATCCGCGAGGGCTGGCCTTATTTGCAATCCTATTTGTATTCTTATGCATTTTTGTGACAATTTTATTTGATGGTCATATAGAAGTGATACCACGCAAAGCCACTTCCTATCAAACAAAATTTTCCTCTTCCGATCAAACAAATTTTTTCCTACAAGAGAGGACAGAGGAAGAGTCACAGAAGATTGGTCAAGAATTGGTAGATACATTCAATAAAAAGTCATGGCACTATAAAAGGTCGTTGAAGAATGCCCAGTCAGTCAATACGTCCGGACTTTTCAATTACACTGACACGGGTACATCAATTGCGATTACTGCCTGTTCAATAGATGCGGCTGGAGCTCTTGAGATTCCTGCGACCATCAATAACAAACCTGTCACTAGTATCGACGCATATGCGTTTGCACTTTGCCACAGCCTGACCAGCGTCACCTTCCCCGGCAGTGTCAGCAGCATAGGAGACCATGCGTTCGCATTCTGCACAAGTCTGGCCAGTGTTCACTTTACTGGCAACGCCCCAACAATGGGAATGAGAGTTTTTTATGCCTCCGCCAAGGATTTCACCGTGTATTACTTGGAAGGCAAAACCGGTTTCACCTCGCCGGAATGGAAGGGCTACAAGGCAGAAGTGGAGCGTGACCCGCAAAAGGTGAAGTGAACGGTATGCACCACGCATAAAACTCAGGAGACAGTTAGGATGAACATCAGGAAACGAAAATCATTAGGCGTGTGGTTGGTGATGGCGTGCATTTGCTGTATGATGGGCTCCTTGTCAGCCGAGACTTTCGGGCTTTTTGAGTATGAGGTTAATGGGGAATCGATCACGATCACCAGCTATCCAAAGGATGCCGTTGGGGCGGTTGATATTCCAGCGAACATCAACGGCAAGCCAGTGACCAGCATCGGAAACCTTGCGTTCCACAACTGCTTTTACCTGACCAGCGTCACAATCCCATTGAGCGTCACCAGCATAGGAGAAGGTGCGTTCGACGCCTGCCAAGCTCTGACCAGCATCACTATCCCTAATAGAGTCACCAGCATTGGGGACTATGCATTCTCAGCCTGCACCAGCCTGAAAAGCATCACGATCCCCTCTAGTGTCACAAGCCTCACCGGAGCGCCGTTCGCATTCTGCGACGGAATGAAGTCGATTATCGTGGATCCCCACAATGCCAACTACAGCAGTTTGGACGGAGTATTGTTCAACAAGAGCCAGACCACGCTCCTCCAATGTCCGTGCGGCAAGACCGGTAGCATTACCATCCCCAACAGCACCACCATTATTGGAGGCAATGCGTTCAACCACTGCACCCTCCTGACTAGCATCACCATCCCCTCAAGTGTCACCACCATCGGGGACTTTGCGTTCGTTGACTGCATCGGCCTGACCAGCGTCACGATACCCTCAAGCGTCACCAGCATCGGGGGCAATGCGTTCATGGACTGCATCGGCCTGACCAGCGTCACGATACCCTCAAGCGTCACCAGCATTAGGGAATCTACGTTCACGTGCTGCACCGGCTTAACTAGCGTGACTATCCCCGCGAGTGTCACCAGCATCGCTGAAAGCGCGTTCGCGGACTGCTCCAGCGTGAAGGTCTTCACCGTGGATCCGCACAATGCGAACTATAGCAGTTTGGACGGGGTGTTGCTCGACAAGAAGCAGACCGAACTCATCCATTATCCGGTCGGCAAGGTTGGTGGAGTGTCCATCCCCGCCAGCGTTACCAAAATCAAAAGCCACGCTTTCTCATCCTGCACCATCCTGAGTAGCATCACTATCCCCGCCAGTATCAACATTATCGAAAGCCACGCGTTCTCGTACTGTACCAGCCTGGTTAGCATCACCATCCCCAACTCCGTCACCCAAATCGGAGATTACGCGTTCTCATCCTGCGCCAACTTGACTAGCGCACATTTTACCGGCAATGCCCCAACAATTGATGCGTGCGTTTTTGATAAAGCCGCCAGTGATTTCACCGTGTATTACTTGGATGGGAAAACCGGTTTCACCTCGCCCAAATGGAATGGCTACAAGGCCCAAGTGGACCTCACCCCGCAAAAGGTGAAGTGAACTGTATGCACCACGCATGAAACTCAGGAGTCAGTCAGGATGAGAATCTGGAAACGAAAATCAGTAGGCGCGTGGATGGTGATGGCGGGCATGTGCTGCATGGTGCACTCCTTGTCAGCCGAGACATTTGTGCTATTTGAGGTCAAAGACGACGGGACTTCGATCACGATTACCGGCTATCCAAAGGATGCGGTTGGGGCTGTTGAGATTCCAGCGACCATCAATGGCAAGCCGGTCACTAGCATCGGAAGTAAAGCGTTTCAGTCCTGCACCCACCTGACCAGCGTGACAATCCCCGCCAGTGTCAGCAGCATCGGTAACTTTGCGTTCAATCCCACCCCTGGCCTGACTGCAATCACTGTGGATTCGCAAAATGCCAACTTTAGCAGTTTGGATGGGATCCTGTACGACAAGAAGCAGACCAACCTCATCCAATGTCCGGGTGGCAAGGCCGGTTGCGTCATTATTCCTGCTGGTGTAACTAACATAGAAGTGGGAGCCTTTAATTCCTCCACTGGCCTGACGGCGATCACAGTGGATTCGAATAATGCCGACTATAGCAGTATGGATGGAATTTTGTTCAACAAGAAGCAGACCAACCTCATCCAATGTCCGGGCGGAAAGGCCGGAAGTGTCACGATTCCCGCAGGTGTCACCTGTATCTGGCAAGGATCTTTCGCTTTATGCTCGAAGTTGAATAGCATAACCATCCCTGCCAGCGTCACCGACATCGGCAACTTCGCGTTCCATCTTTGCTCCGATCTGACAGTGATCGCAGTGGATTCGCACAATTCCATGTATAGCAGTTTAGACGGTATGTTGTACGATAAGCAGCAGACCCTACTCATCAAGTTTCCAGACAGTAAGTGCGGCAGAGTTACGATTCCCACAGGTGTCACTTGTATCCGGGAAGGAGCTTTCTACTTATGCTCGAAGATGACTAGCATCACTATTCCCGCCAGCGTCACCAACATAGGAAGCGAAGCGTTTGAGTCCTGCACCGGCCTTACCAGTTTCACCATCCCCGAAAGCGTCACCAGCATTGGCGACGGAGCGTTCATGTTCTGTGAAGGATTAACCAGCATCACTATCCCCTCCAGCGTCACCAGCATAGGGGAAAATGCGTTTTATTACTGCACGGGATTGACCAGCATTACCATCCCCAACAACGTCACTAGTATCGGCAGCGGGACATTCTCTCTCTGCACCGGCCTGACCAGCATTTCATTACCTAGCGGTATTGTCAGCATTGGGAACGATGCGTTCTTCAAATGTATTAGATTGAACAGCATCACCATACCCGGCAGAGTAATCAGCATCGGTGAACGCGCATTCACTTTCTGCGCCGACCTGACCAGCATCACTATCCCCTCGAGTGTCACAGACATCGGGAATTATGCGTTCGCAGGCTGCTCTGGCCTGACCAGCATCACCATCCCCTCGAGTGTCACTAGCATCGAAGATGCTTCCTTCTCTGACTGCACCGCATTGACCAGCGTAACAATCCCCGCCAGCGTCACCCGCATCGGGGGAGGTGCGTTCGATTGCTGTCTCCGCTTAAGCAGCATCACCATCCCTGGCAGCGTCACCCGTATAGGTCAGGGTGCCTTCTACTGCTGCTCTGATCTGACCAAAGCCCGGTTCACCGGCAATGCGCCAGAAATGGATGATTACGTCTTTGATGAAGCTGCCAAGGATTTCACCGTGTATTACTTGGATGGAAAAACAGGTTTCGCTTCGCCCAAATGGAATGGCTACAAGGCAGAAGTGGCGCGTGCGACGCAAAAATAGATGTGAACGTTACGCGCCACCCTGCGGGCAGATGCGTGGGACAAATTCATGCCTAACATAACTGAGGTTGAAGGAGCTGGAGCTGCGAGACGCACCCACCCCTGACAGGGCGTGTGATGTACACTAGACCGTTTGGATCAATTCCGAGATCTGTGGGCGGACCTTGGGTGCGCTGGCGTATTTGTCTTCTGTGCTACGGTATCCGAGTGCGCAGCTAACCACTGCCGTGTAGCCCTGCGCTGATAAATTGAGAATCTTGTCAAACTCGGCCGGTATGAAACCCTCCATAGGACAAGCATCCACACCGAGCAATGCGACACTGGTAAGCAAGTTGCCCAGCGCGATGTATGCTTGCCGGGCTGTCCACTGCGGGATGCGGGCCTTGGCCTCGTCTCCTCCCAGAAGGCTGCCAAGCATCATCTGCCGGTAACCCTCTAGGTCCTCGCGGTTGCCGCCACGGATCTTAACAATGCGGTCCAGGAATCGGTCGATTTCTGTCTCGGTCAATGCAGTGCGCGAGGCGAAGACGACGAAGTGCGACGCGTCCACGACTTGGCCTTGATTCCATGCGTGTGGGAGCAGTTCTGCACGCGTCTCGGGATCGCTGACGTCGATGAACTGGTAGGGCTGAAGGCCAAACGATGATGCAGACAACACCAGCGCCTCCTGCAATGTGGTCCATGTGGCGGATGGGATTTTTCGGGTAGGGTCAAACGCCTTGGTGGCATACCGCCACTGCAATGCCTGCAAGAGTTGTGTTTCCTCGATGATTTGGCTCATGGTATTTTTTTGATTAGTGTTGGTTTAGTTGAGGTCTAAAAAGATGTCTGGACTGCGACCGTATCGGGCGAGCCTGAGCGTGGGCAATCTCGACGGGTGCTAGGACTTTTCAAGCCCTTTTACCTGTTCGACTTTTTGGGGGCACGCTCAATCATCCTTGCAAATCAAAAGAGCATCTTTCGATTTGCAAGGATAATGCGCGCCTTGATTCGAGTCTTTAGCCTTACGATTCCTGATCTCGGTGGAAAAATTTGCACATTTTCGCGGGTCCTGCGCTTGGATTTCCGGGCCAAGGGCCCATCCTATAACAGCCTTGGCAACGCCCAAGGTCACACAGCATCATGACATTCGAGGGCTGAAAGCCTGGCCTATGGGGGTTGATGGTTCCATGTCCGAGGATCCTTGGGGCGGGCAGGCTGCTGGTAAAAAGTGACCGCTTGGCAGGGCGTTTGGCTAATTTGTTGCAATACGTTTCTTGATTTCATGATTATGGAGGACACAGTGGCACGGTCAGTGCTAGTGCACGCTATTCCGAGTAGTCATCATGAAGTCTTCCATCATCTCCATCCTCGGTCTGGCCGTCATGACCAGCATATCCCTTGTCAGCCCGGCTAAGGCTGTGGTTGACATAAGCTGGACGAGCATCGGTAACCCCGGCAATGCGGCGGATTCAAGCACCGGATACGGCGCGGTTTCCTACTCATACAATATAGGCACCTACGAGGTAACCTCTGCGCAATACGTGGAATTTCTCAACTCAGCGGGTGCCTCCAACAGCTACGGGATTTACGATTCGTACATAGGGAGTCTCACTAATATCACCCAAAGTGGCAGCAGTGGGAGTTACACATACAGTGTGAGCAGCTCATATGCGAACCTGCCAGTGGTAGGGGTGACATGGTTTGACGCAGCGCGCTTTAGCAACTGGCTTCAGAATGGCCAGGGTTCAGGTAGCACGGAAACCGGAGCCTATACGCTCAGCGGTGCGACAAGCGGGGTCATTCTGGCAAACGCAGACGCCCAGATACGGCTTCCCACCGAGGACGAGTGGTACAAGGCGGCGTATTACAATGGAGTCACTGGGGCCTATTCTCTTTATGCCAACGGCCAGAACACGATTACTCAGGCGGATGCGAATTATTCTCCAAGCTCAGGGCTGGTCAATGTGAACTATGGTAAGCCAAGTTCTTACGGTGCTCATATTGGTGGGAATGCCTGGGAGTGGAATGACGCCGTCATTGGCGGCACGAAGCGAGGGCTGCGTGGGGGCTCTTGGGCTAGCTACGTCGGCTACCTGGCCTCCTCATACAGTGAGAACGACGACCCATCGCACGAGGGCTCGGACGTTGGCTTCCGTGTTGCTAGTGTTCCTGAACCGATGACGGGTATCCTGACGATAATCTCGAGCGGGATTTTTCTGATCCGCCGCAAGCGCTGATTTTTCCCTAGGATTCTATGTCCCTTTGCCCCGTATCTGATGACGCATTCGTTTGTTATGCCGCCTCAGGCAGTCTATCTTTCTGGGGAAATGGCTGCTTTAGCGAAACTCGTGCTTGATCAGAAAAGCCCCACGATTTGACCGTTTTCGTCGATATCGATGACTTCGGCAGAGGGGACTTTGGGTAGACCGGGCATGGTCATGATGTCTCCTGTCAGGACGACGATGAATCCAGCACCTGCGGAGACCTTGACGTCGCGGATGACCACGTCGAAGTTGGTGGGGCGGCCACAGAGCGCGGGGTCTGTGGAGAACGAATATTGGGTTTTGGCTAGGCAGACCGATAGCTTGCCGAAGCCTGCGTTTTCAAGATCGTTGAACTTCGCGCGCACCTGGTTATTCGCCATGATGTCATTGGCCCCATAAATCTTTTGGGCGATGGTGCGCACCTTTTCCCACAGCGGCATTTCCGGCGGATAAAGGAAGTTGAAGGTGTTGCTGGCATTTTCCGCCAGATCGGCCACGACGCGGGCCAGTTCCTCTGTCCCGGCTCCGCCGTCAGCCCAATGGGTGGCACGCACTGCCTTGACGTTTTGCGCTGCGCAATGCTTTTCGATGAGGCTCAGCTCCTCCTCGGTATCGGTGGTGAAGTGGTTGATGGCCACCACGACAGGCAGGCCGAATCCAGTTAGGTTGGCGAGGTGTTTATCGAGATTGGCTAGGCCGTTTTCGATGGCCTGCAGATTGGGTTCCTTTAGGCTCTTCTTGTCAACTCCGCCATGCATTTTGAGTGCGCGCACTGTGGCGACGAGCACCACGGCATCAGGCTTGAGTCCGGCTTGGCGGCATTTGATATCCAGGAATTTCTCTGCCCCGAGATCCGCGCCGAAGCCTGCTTCGGTGACGGTGTAGTCGCTCAGGCGCATGGAGAGTTTGGTGGCGAGCACGCTGTTACAGCCGTGGGCGATGTTAGCGAAGGGCCCCCCGTGAACAAACGCAGGGTTGTTTTCGAGCGTCTGTACAAGATTGGGTTTGAGCGCATCGCGCAGGAGGACAGTCATGGCACCGTTGGCCTTGAGTTGCGCGGCGGTCACGGGTTTCTTGTCGCGCGTGTAGCCGATGATGATGCGGCCCAGACGCTCGCGCAGTTCTGCCAGGGACTGGGAGAGGCAGAAAATGGCCATGACCTCGGAGGCCACAGTGATGTCGAATCCGGATTCGTGGGTGACGCCGTTGGCAGGGCCGCCGAGGCCGACTACGATTTCCCGCAATGAGCGATCATTCATGTCCATCACGCGTTTCCACACGATACGCGAGGGGTCGATGCCCAGCGCGTTGCCGTGGTTGAGATGGTTGTCCACCATCGCGGCTAGCAAGTTATGTGCGGAGGTTAGAGCGTGAAAATCCCCGGTGAAATGCAGGTTGATATCCTCCATCGGCACGACTTGGGCATAACCGCCGCCGGCGGCGCCGCCTTTCATGCCGAAACATGGGCCGAGCGAGGGTTCGCGCAGGCAGATGGTGGTGCGTTTGCCGATGCGGTTGAGCCCGTCACCCAGACCGATGGTGGTAGTGGTTTTGCCTTCGCCTGCAGGGGTGGGGGATATGGCGGTGACAAGAATGAGCTTGCCGGGTTTGCGATCCTTGAGGCTTTGGAAATAATCCAGCGAGACCTTGGCCTTGTATTTGCCGTAGTGATCGAGATCATCTATCGAAATATTGAGCCGCGCCGCGACTTTTTCGATGGGAAGCATGCTGGCCTGTCGGGCGATCTCGATATCCGAGGGAACTGTTTTTGTGGTCATGGGCTTGGAAGTGATGATGGCGTGTCAGTTAGTCGGCGTAAAATTCCTGCACGCGCATGATGACATCGAAGCCCTCTAGACTCAGGCAGTCGTTGAGGCAGACCAAGGCCGGGTGGTCCGGCGGTAATAAATCGTATTTGCGTTTCACGGAACCGATGACGAAATCCATGCCCAGAGGAACAGCCATGGTGAGGAAAGCGCTTTCCAACGGACCTTTTGTCAGTGAGCCATCGGCGCGCTTGGGTGGAATCATCACGCTGAAGTTGCTAAGTCCCACGGACATGTGCACACCCTTGAGTTCCGGATCCCCGTGGATCAGGCGGATGGCACCCATGAGGCAGTGGAAGCGACCTTCGGTATCCGCGCCTATGGGCGAGATGGCGGGGTCGATGATGCACTGGCTTACGGGGATGCCGTGGCGGGCCGCCTCTCTAACTAACTCAACTGCGGTTTGATGGACCTCTTCAGCGGTATGGTTGGGTTTGCCTGCGCCGTTTTCCAGACGCTCGGATGCCAGCAGTACCGGCATAAACGGCATGATGCTGGTGAGCTTGAACATTTCAGTGCGCAGCGGGGAGATTGAGTTGAGGATGGGCATTAAGCCTCCTGCGAGCTGCGCGTTGTAGGCCCTGAGGCCGGCCTCCGCCATGGCGGGATCCGGAGTGTCGATCGAGAGCGGCTTTGTGGTTACGCTCTGGACCTGACGCACCATTTCCGCTAGGAATTCACCGGATCTTGGGCCGACGTTTACGTCGATGTAGCCCGCTCCTCCGAGGTCCTGTGAGATGGCCAATGCCTTGAGTCCCTCGATGTCGTTAGCTTCGAAAAACTTATGGGTGGAGGGAACCGAATCATTGATAGATTCGCCGATGATGGTCAGGTTTGGGATGGGCATAATCGATGCTGTGTGTGTTGAGAAAAATATTAGGATTCGGTGGATGGAGTGGCGGACTGGCTTCCGTCAGATGTGAGCGGGATGTGCTGGTGGTCGCGTCCGAGGAAATTGTTAGCCCATGCCGAGGTGCCGCTCAGGGCGGCGTTGGAGATGACCGGAGGTCCGGCGAGCATTTCCTTGGATTCCTGGTAATACTTTAGGCGATTGTAGGCGCGCGCCCAGAGGCACTGCTTGTCATCGAGTTCGCAGCGTCCCTCAAACGAGCCGCCGCACGGGCCATTGCGCTGGGATTTGGAGCACGATGCCCTTGGGCAGAGGTAACCGGTGTGGGGTAGCGAGCAATCACCGCAATCCCGGCATCCGTAGAGCAGCGCTTTGGATGCGTGTTCGATGCCGTGCAGCATGCCGAGCGTGCGCCTGCTGTTGCTGTTTTCCAAGCGTCCGTATACCTTCTGCAAGGAGGGGAACAGATTCTTGCCCGGCGTGAATGCGAGCGAGTGAATCTTGCGGGTGAGTTGATAGCCCAGTGTAACCTCGTCTGGCTTGGGGGGCGTCTTGAGAGACTCTAGATAGGTGGCATTGAGCCGTGTGCCGTCGCCGAGGCCGGTGGCTTCATCACGTTCAAACAGATAGAATTCGTCGGTTTTCGGGAACTGGATTTCCTGTGCAAATTCCTTCCAATCATCCGGGCCATAAGCTTCCGCCATGTCAATGATGCGCGCGAAGTCGTCTGCCTTGTGGATGCCGCCCAAGTATCCGGCGGCGAAGCCCATGCCCTTGAATGCGGCAAGTTGTTTGGCAGCAAGTTCGAAAAAGAACGCCTTTCCCTTGTCAGGTCCCGCAGAGTATTTCACCGCTTGCGCACACAATTCATCACTAACCACACAACCCGGGATTTTGTTCCTGTTGAAAAGACCGGCCACCACTTTGTTGAGCAGATAGACATTGCCGATGACCGGGGCTGACAGGCCAGCCCAATTCATGAACAGGAGGATTTCTTGGAACTTGCGCATGTCATAACCGAGCTGCGGAATGACCCATTTCGCGCCGCTCTGGATTTTGCGGGCCAGTTTGAAATACTGTGGCAGAAGCTCACTCTCCTGCCGCTTGAACGGCGACACGGCGCAACCGATAAAGAAATTCGTGTTGGGAAGACGTTCCGTCTTTTTGTTGGGTCTGGGCACTTCCAGTCCCTCGTTCATCGCCTGCAACATGGTGATCAAGCTAACGGAATCCAGATCGAACACTGGAAGGGCCTGACCCTGGAAGCCTGCGGCGGCTGGGTAATCACCCGTCAGGACAAGAATGTTATTGAAGCCCTCTGCAGCATAACGCCAGGCGGCGGATTCGAGACCATTGCGGTTAAGATCCTTGCAGGTCAGGTGGATGACGAGTTGCTTGCCGCGCGGCTTGAGAATGTTGGCCAACCAGTCAGCGGGCAGCATCGGATTGCCTCCGGGATTGTCTGTGATGGACACCCAAGCGATGCGAGGGTCTACTGCTAGCGCCTCGCCCAGTTCGACAAGTTTTGGTGGAGTCTTGGATTCAGGGATACCGCGGGTGGTGACAAGTTCCGCGCCATAGATGAACTTTGGCGAGTTGAGTAATTGGCGGAATGTCGGAATTTCCAGCGCTCCGTGGGTGCTTAAATCCGCAGTATTACCGGGCAGGATGTCCTGCGTATGCTTGGAATCAGTAGGGCCAACGTTCACAACGGCACCCTACATGGAGGTGCCGTCCCAGTCTTGTGTTCTGGAATGATTTTTTGTTGATGCGGTCATTTCCGAGTGCCAGAGGGCTCACCGAACGCCCGATTTGACAACAAAAGTGCCAGAACGAAGCCCACGCCCAATAAACCAGCCCCAACCATGAACGCCAGCGGCGCGGCGCGCTGTGCGCCATAATGATCTGTCAGCCATGCTACGATCTGCGGTCCCACGATTCCGCCGGCTGACCATGCTGTCAGCACGGTGCCATAGATCACCGGCATCATGCGCGCGCCAAAAACATCCAACACTAACGAGGGCATCGTGCCGAAGCCGCCACCGTAACAGAGCAACACATAACACACCACCGGAGCGAATACCCAAGGCAGTGGCACTTTGGCTAGCACTAGAAATGCCAGGACCTGTGTTGCCAATAGGATACGGAACGTAAACACCCGTCCGATGCGGTCCGAAATTCCACCCCAGAAAAACCGGCCTATCCCGTTGAATAGTGAGCCCACCGCGATCAGGGTGGCGCCTGCAGCGTCCAGATGTTCTTTAGTTAGATGCGTGTCGGACCGCTTTAGCAAATCCTGCATCATGGGTGACAAAAACCCGATAATAGCTATCCCGGCCGTGATGTTGCAGAAAAACACTCCCCAGATGACGAAAAAGCGGGGGGAGAGGAGGCAGTTGCTTGTCGTTAGATCCGCTCCCGCGTCCTGGGCTTGTGTTACTGCGCAGATTCCGGGTTTTCCCGGCAATTTCAGATCCTCTGGTGGGTAGCGCAGGACCAGCCCGCAGGCTACGGTGATCACACCGAATCCTGTGCCCAACCAGATGAATGTCGTCACCAGATTCCCGCCGCTGGCCGCCATGAGTTGGGGCAAAAGCACCTTGCTCATCAGCAGCGCCCCAAAGCCGAACCCCATGATGACCATGCCCGTGACCAGTCCCTTTTTGTCGGGAAACCACTTGGCGGCAGTGGCCACAGGGGTCACATACCCCAAGCCCAGACCCACGCCACCACACAGACCATAACCGATATACAGCAGCGGCAGAGACTTCAGATGCAGTGCCAGCGCGGCTAACAAATAACCACTACCAAACAATACTCCACCGGCCAAAGCCAGCCGCCGGGGCCCGATTTTGCCCAAATTCATACCACCCCATGCGGCCGAGAGTCCCAGGCAGCAGATGGCCAGACTGAACACCCAGGTGACTTGGGTGTTGTTCCAACCGTAGGTCTGCATCAGTGGATTCTTGAGATAACTCCACGCATAAACTGTCCCAAGGCATAGCTGGAGGAGCGTTCCTGCTGCGGCTATCCACCAGCGGTTTATATTGTGATTAGTGTGTTGCATAGGGAGTGTGGCGGACAAAACGAAAGGCCGGGACGCTTGGTCTTCCCAGTCTGTTGTGCAAGCGGAATATATGTGGGAGTTGGGAAACTCAGTGAAAATCCCCAGTTTTTTCCTTGGCAGGGCAGGACGTATGGTTTTACGTAATGGGCAATGACTTTACTAGGCGCAGAGGCCTCCTTAACAGATCTCAGACAAATAACCTCAACGATCATGATCAAACAGAAATTAATCCAAAAATTCACCGTGGAGCCCGGGACCAAGGTAGATCTCAAACACTACGAGACTGACTGGACAAATCTTGACGAGGCCAACGGAGTCAGCGTGGATTTTGTCAAAGAGCGGGCCGCCGCAGTTTTGGAGGAGAGCCGCAAGCAACTGGACCCAGCCCAGGAACTATTATATGCCAGCGATACATGGTCGGTGTTGTTGATTTTCCAGGCGATGGACGCAGCGGGCAAGGACGGTACGATCCGCCACGTCATGTCCGGCGTGAATCCGCAGGGATGCCAAGTATACAGTTTCAAGAAACCCTCAGTCGAGGAACTTGATCATAACTTCCTATGGCGCTACATGAAGTCGCTGCCTGAGCGTGGCCGTATTGGCATCTTCAACCGCTCGTATTATGAGGACGTGCTTGTGGTCAAGGTCCACCCGGAATGGCTGGGGCAGGGGCAGCCAGCCAAGCCGGATGCCAGATTCTGGGAGAAACGTTATGAGGACATCAACAACTTCGAGAAGCACCTGACCCGCAACGGAACGCTCGTGCTCAAGTTTTTCCTGCATCTATCCAAAGACGAGCAGAAGCGGCGCTTCCTCAAGCGTCTGACCAATCCTAACAAATACTGGAAATTCTCTGATGCTGATATGGCAGAACGCGAACACTGGAAGGATTATCAAGAGGCGTTTGAGGACGCCTTGACCGCCACCAGTACCAAGCGGGCACCATGGTATATCATTCCAGCGGACCATAAATACGTCGCCCGGGCATTAGTGGCGGACATTGTTACCACCTCCATCCAGAGTCTCAAACTCGAGTACCCGAAGGTGTCACCGGAAAAAATGGCTGTCATTGAAGCGGCGAGGGCGCGACTGGAAAAACACCCGAAAACCGCCGAACAGGAACCATGAGCGATAGTCCTGCGGCTTATGGCACTGGTCCATGTCCGTCGTGAAAATCTGACAAACAATGATCGGTTCCTCTACCGCACCCCGCAATCATTTGTCATGGGTTGCCCGGTTCGTCCCGGCAGTCGGCTGGCTCAGCATCTATCAGCGTGCATGGTTTCGTGCGGATCTGATCGCAGGGATCACGTTGGCGGCGTATATGATCCCTGCGAGCATCGGCGATGCCTCGCTGGCCAATCTGCCGCCGGCCTCCGGACTGTATGCCTGCATCTTCTCCGGGTTGGTTTTCTGGCTTTTCACCAGTTCGATGCGGACATCAGTAAGCGTCACCTCCGCTATTGCGCTGTTGGTTGGTTCCACCTTGGGGACTATGGCGGGCGGGGATACTGAGCGTTTCGCTACACTCGCGGCCGGCACTGCAGTGATGGCCGCTGCGCTGGCCCTTTTGGCCCGCTTGGTCCGCGCAGGCGGTATCGTGAATTTTATATCAGAAACCGTGCTTGTCGGATTCAAGACCGGAGTTGCCCTCTATCTGGCAAGCACCCAGTTGCCGAAGTTGTGTGGATTCAAAGGTTCTCACGGCGCCTTCTGGGAGCGATCTGTGTATTTCATTCGTCATGCGCACGAGACTCATCCTGCGGCCCTGATGGTGGGGGCGTCAGCACTGGTCATTCTGCTACTCGGGAAGAAATTCTTTCCCAACAAGCCGGTGGGGCTGCTGGTGGTTCTTGGCAGCCTCGTGCTCGGGGCCACCGCCAACCTTGGAGGTATGGGTGTGCAGATGTTAGGTAAAGTGCCGCAGGGGCTGCCGCATTTCGGCCCCCGTGGTCTGCTGTGGAGCGACGTCAATACGCTTTTGCCACTGGCGATGGCCTGCTTTCTGCTAGGTGCGGTGGAGACAGCGGCGATTGGCCGGATGTTCGCGCAGAAATACGGCTCCTTGCTCGATAGTGATCAGGAATTTCTCGCGCTGGCCGGAGCCAACCTCGCGGCCGGTTTGGGCCAGGGCTTTCCCACCAGCGGAGGCATGTCCCAATCTCTGGTCAACGAGGAAGCAGGCGCACGCACTCCGCTTTCAGGCATCCTCGCGGCAGTGCTGATGCTGATTGTCACGGTTTATCTGTCAGGAATGCTGCAGTATCTTCCACTGCCGGTGTTGGCTGCCATCGTGCTCGTGGCCATTACCGGGCTGTTCAATCTATCTGTGTTGAGGCGCATCTGGCGTTTCAGTCGCGGAGAATTTGCCGTGGCTATCGCCGCATTGTTCGGGGTGCTGGGCTCCGGGTTGTTGATGGGGGTGCTTATAGGAGCAATCCTATCACTCCTGCTGATGTTACGTAGCAGCGCACGTCCGCATACCACCGAGCTTGGGCGCGTTCCTGGCGTGGATTACTTTGCGGACCTGATCCGTCACCCGGTAAATCAGCGCGTTCCCGGCGTTTTTGTTTTCCGTTGTGACGGGGGACTGCTCTATTACAATGCGGAATACGTCAAGAATTGCTTTTTCGAGCTGCTAGAAAAACGTGACAATGATGTTAAACTTGCGGTGTTTTTTCTGGGGACGGTTTCCGTGTTGGATTACTCCGGAGCTGAGCTGCTCTCCGAACTGCAAGCCGCCATGAATGAGAGAGGCATAGAATTCCGTCTAGCCGAGGCCCACAGTGGCGTCCGGGAGAGCCTGCGCCGCGCGGGCTTTGAAAAGGAATATGGCCCTATCGAACCTGATCAGACAGTGTGCACTGTGCTGGAACGTGAGGGTTACCTGTCAGATTGACCACGCGGTGGACTGTCAGGCGCCTTGGGTTTCAGAGATGTTTGACCGGGCGATTCTGATCTTCGGCAGGCAAGGAATATGACCCTGCCTGCCGGGGTGTGGTTCAATTCATCAGGGTTTCTCCACCAAGATGGCGAGCACTTCTGTTCTGGTGATTATCACTTTTTCACCGACTTTATGTTTGCTCAGGTTCACGTCCTGACGGACGGGGACAGTTTTGGATGACCCGTCAGTGAAGGTGAGCGTGGCTTGGTGTTTTTTAAGGTCGATGGCCGTGACAGTGGCGATGACTCGGCTGGCATCCGTCACTACAGCACCCGGCTTGGAACCCACCGGGGCCAGACCTATCATAGAGGCGCTTCCGTCTCTGGCCTTCTCGCCACGCTTGGCCATGCGGATGGTAATGGTCTCTGTCAGGGTGACATTGAGTTGGTCACCGATATGGATCTGTTTGAAGTTCACGACTTCGGGGCCAGCTTTGACTTTGAATTTTTTGCCGTCGCGGGTGACGAGGGTTACCTCGCGCTTAGCGGAATCGATTCCAGTGACAGTGGCGTTGACTTTCTGGGTTTGCACGACTTCGCCGCCGGGCACCCCATGTTTGATCGAGGAAGAAATGCTGGTTTGAGGTGTGATTGTGGTGCAGGACATGACAGCCATGGCGGCGAGCGCCGACAGGAGATATGAGTATGGGATTTTCATGATGTATTGTTGGTTATGTATTAGCTTCAATTGCGGTGGAGAATCATCTGGGAAGGAATTCTAAAGCCACTGGTTTCGCCTCTTGGATGAATGATTGAGAGATCGGACAGGAGTGGTCTTTTCTTCTAAAGGTGATTTCCAGCAAACATATCAATCCGTCCCGTGATGCCAAGGATTCATTTTGTCAAAAATAGGAATTTCTGCATTTGCCGTTTTCGTGGTCATAGGAGTCCGGCAATCAGGCCGTGGGTGCGAGTTGGCAAGCGGTCGGACTCATACTGGGGCAGACGCGGCTGACCCAGCGCATGCCCGGAAACATCCAGACGGTGCGGATTGTGATGCAGTCGGAAACCAGAATAAACAGCATCAGCAACAGAGCGATCATCGGAGAAGGTGCTGCGGGTCATTTCCACCCGCCGCCTAGAGCTCGATACGCCTCCACCACAGAGAGCAAGCGGTCGCGTCGGACGTCGGCTAGGTCAAGCTCTGCGCTGAAAAGGCTGCGTTCGGCATCGAGGACTTCGAGGTAGCTGGATTGACCGCCCTGAAAGCGGTCATTGGCGACAGTAGCGACTTTCCTGTCGGATTTCACGAGTGCGGTCTGTGCTGCGACGATCTCGCCGGTTTTCACGTGGCCGTTGATTGAGTCCGCAGCCTCGCGGAATGCCTGCTTGGCGGCCTTATCATAGGCCGCGCGTGCCTGTTGTGCCCGTGCCTGTGCCGCTTGGACGCGCGCCTTGCTGCGGCCGGCGTCGAAAATGGGTCCTGTGAGAGTTGGCCCGATGGAATAGGCAGCAGATTTTCCTTCTAGCAGATGATCCAGGTCAGAGCTGATAAGGCCGCTACTTCCTGTAAGTGATAGGTTAGGAAGGCGCAGGGCCTGGGCCACGCCGATTTCCGCAGTGGCGGCCTGGAAGTTCTGGTTGGCTGCGGAGATGTCAGGTCGGCGTGCGAGAAGCAAGGACGGAAGACCGCCAGCGATGTGCAAAGTATCGAGTTGATCGAGGCTGCCGCCGCGGGCGATTTTCCCCGGGTATTCACCTAGTAGGATGCGGATTTGGTTTTCCTGTTCGGAGATGGCTTTTTCTGTGGCGGGAATGGCGGTGAGTGCCTGGCCCAACAACGCCTCAGCTTGGCCAACTTCGAGATCAGAGCTTACACCGCCATCTCTACGGGAAGTAACGAGCGTAAGCGATGCCTTGCGGCTTTCGGCGGTACGGCGGGAAATAGCGAGCCGTTCATCGAGATTTTTTAGTTGGATGTAGGCACTGGCAACGGAAGCGATGAGGCTGGTTTGCACGGCATCGCGCTGGTATTGGGTTGCCAACAATTGTGCCCTTGCTGATTGATTGCTGCGACGAATGCCGCCCCACAGATCAAGTTCCCAACTTAGTAAGCCTGTGAGATTGTAGGTTTCCGAATGACGGTTGGCACCAGGCAGGAGCTGGCTTGCATTTGGTGAGGCATAGTTGGCGGTGGCTCCACCGCTGCCGCTGAGTTGTGGGAACCAATCGGCATGCGCTACGGCGGCTTGGGCCTGCGCTTCTTCAATGCGGTAGGTGGCGGCGATGAGATCGGGATTGTTGCGCAACGCACGTTCTATCAGATCTCGCAGTGTGGAATCAGTGAACACCTTGCGCCATGCTTTTTCCCCGAACGAAGCACCGTGGGGGGTGGTATCACTCCTGATGCTAGAGGGGATTTTCTGGTCTGGAGCGCCAGGGTCGGGTCCTAGCACACAGGAACTCAGGAATATTACGCCGGGAAGAATATGGATGGAACGCATGCGAATCTGAATTCGGTGGGTTGGCTCAAGGTGTTTGACATTGTAAATTCAAAGGCACGGGTGCCGGGTTTCGGTCCGGAGTGAGGGACGGGTCCTGATCCGTGGATCAGCAATTAACAAATTATCAGGGTCTTGACTAGCCTGTTTTTAGGGTGCTCCGCAATTTTAGAATCAGCGATCTTTTCCCAAAATAATCGCCTCTTAGATGGTTGACATTGGTAGCTAGGGTAGCTAGACATGCTGCCATGCTGAAATCACAGGTGTATGTGGTGGGCGCCGTGATGGCGGTGCTTTGCGGTTGCGAGAAACCGAAGGTTCCCGTGCTGCCGCCGCCTACCGTAGCAGTCATGACCATCGCCACTTCGGAGGTGCCGCTGAGTGCCACACTCATCGGCCAACTCGACTCGCCGCAAAACGTTGACGTGCGTGCCCGGGTTGAGGCGTTTGTGGATGAAATTCGCTTCACCGAAGGCGTTGAGGTAAAAAAGGGGGATGTGCTCTTCGTGCTCGATAAAAAACCATTCCTGGAAAATCTGAGTGCAGCAAAGGGGTCCTTGGCCGAGACGCAAGCCGCTCTCAAAAAGTATGAGATGGATGTCGCAAGACTTACCCCATTGGTCGAAAAAAAGGCGGTTCCCCAACAGGATCTGGACAATTCCAGGGCATCCGTGGACATGGGGAAAGCCAACGTGCTCACAGCCCAGTCCAAAGTGGAAACTGCGCAGTTAAACCTAGGTTATTGCGAGGTGATGGCTCCCATCACTGGGCTGATCGGTGCCAAACAGGTTTCCATCGGCGATTTGGTCGGCAAGGGAGAGCCCACCTTGTTAGCTACTATGTCCACTCTCGATCCTATCTGGTTTTACTGCAATGTGGGTGAATCGGACTACATCAAGGCGGAAACCAAGAGTCGCAAACTAGGCAGGGATATCGCCACCCTGCCATTGACCCTAGTTCTGTCTAATGGCTTGGAACACCCGAACCAAGGCAAATTCGTGTTCATCGATAGGGCGGTCGACCCGAAAACAGGCACCTTGCGGATCCGTGCCGAGTTTCCAAATCCGGAAAAAATCTTACGACCTGGGATGTTCGCGCGAGTCCGCGTGGATCTAGGCAAAAGGCCCGACTGTATCACGGTGCCAGAGCGTGCTTTGGTCGAGCTACAGGGCAAGACTTTCGTCTGGGTCATTGATGATAGTGGCAAGGCGAGCATGCGTCCTGTACAAACCGGCGAGCAGGTGGGAAGCATTTTCATCATCCTCGAAGGACTCAAGGTGGGAGAAAAAATCGTGGTGGAGGGCGTGAATAAACTTCGCGAAGGCACTCCGGTGACTGTCGCGAATCCTGCAGCACCCGCCAACAAGGGTCAGGCATCCGAAAAACCCGCCAAGGAATAACAAGATCATGGCCGAATTTTTCATCCGCCGACCCATCGTGGCGATGGTCATTGCCATCCTCACGGTAATCGTTGGTGCCATTTCACTCTCACGGCTGCCGATTTCGGAATACCCGAATGTCAGCCCCACAATGATCCAGGCCACCACTACCTTTCGTGGTGCGGCGGCTGAGTCGGTCATGCAATCGGTGGCTACACCTCTCGAGTCCAAGGTCAACGGTGTGGATAAACTGCTCTACATGCAGTCGTTCAACGCCAACGACGGGAGGATGACACTCAACGTCTATTTCGATGTCGGCACCGATGTGGATATCATGCAGGTCAACACGCAGAATCGTGTGAGCCAGGCCCAGGCCCAACTCCCGGAAGCTGTGAAGCGCGAGGGCGTGGTGGTCAATCGTTCCAGCCCGGACATCCTGATGGTGATAGGTCTAGCATCACCGAAAGGGACATATGATGCCGTTTTCCTCAGCAACTACTGTGACATCAATCTGGTGGATGCTATCAAGCGTGTGAAGGGCGTGGGTGATGTGAAAAACTTCACAGCTCAAGATTACACAATGCGGATGTGGCTCCAGCCCGACAAGCTCGCATCGCTCGGAATCACCCCCTCGGATATCAAGAACGCGCTCAACGAGCAAAATGCCCAGTCGCCCGCCGGTCGTATCGGAGCCGAGCCCGCACTGCCAGGACAGGAAGGCCAATACAATGTGCGTGCTTTGGGCCTGCTCAAGGATCCCAAGGAGTTTGAGGAGGTCATCATCCGCTCCACAGCGGATGGTTCGCAGGTCAAGATCAAGGACGTAGCCAGGGTGGAACTCGGCGCTCAGACCTACGACCTTCGCGCCCGGCTCAATAAGTCGCCTGCTGGGGCTTTCGCTATCTATCTGGCACCTGGTGCCAATGCCATCCAGACGGCTGACAATGTCAAAAAAATCCTGGAAGAGGCAAAGGCTAAGTTCCCGGCGGACATGATTTACGACATTGCTCTGGACTCGACGTTGCCGATCAAGGCATCGATCGATGAGATCGTTAAAACACTTGAGGAGGCTGTGGTATTGGTGCTGCTGGTGGTGTTTGTTTTCCTGCAGAGTTTCCGTGCCACGATCATCCCGATGTGTACCGTGCCGGTTTCACTGTTAGGGGCGTTCATCATGTTCCCCGTGTTGGGTTTCAGTGTGAACGTGCTTACAATGTTCGGACTGGTTCTTGCCATCGGCATCGTGGTGGACGATGCCATCGTGGTGGTGGAAGCCGTGCAGCACCACATTGAGCGCGGGAAGTCGCCCAAAGAAGCCACTCGCATAGCGATGAAAGAGGTGTCTGGACCGGTTGTCGCCATCGGCCTGGTGTTGTGCGCGGTGTTCGTTCCCGTAGCCTTCATGGGCGGAGTGACCGGCCAGCTTTACCAACAGTTCGCCCTCACCATTGCCGTGGCTGTCGTATTCTCCGTGATCAATGCTCTCACGCTAAGCCCGGCGCTTGCTGCCATGTTATTGCGCGAACCGAAACCCGGCAAAGGTCCGCTTGCGATGTTTTTTCGCGGGTTTAACCGGATTTTCGACTGGATCACTAAATCCTATGGCGCCGTGGTTGCAGGACTGGTGCGCAAGGCCACCATTTCGATGCTGCTGTTAGTTGTTGTGGTATTAGCCATCTGGCGGATCGGCAAGTATGTGCCCGGCGGCTTCATACCGGACGAGGACAAGGGCTATTTGTTCGTGGCGGTGGATCTGCCAGAGGGGGCCTCCCTGCAACGGTCTGATGCGGTCTTAAAACAGATCGAACAAATCGTAGGTAACACCAAGGGAGTACGCTCCGCTGTGAGTATTGCTGGCATAAACATTCTCAACTCGCTCAATGTTTCGAATGCGGCGCTGATGTTCGTGGGACTCGAACCGTGGGATGAACGCAAGGAACCTCAACTCCAAGCCAAAGCTATCGCCGCAGAGTGGACGAAAAAATTCACTGCCATTCCCGGAGCCCGCGCCTTCGCCTTCGGTCCGCCGCCACTGCCGGGGTATGGCAATGTTTCCGGCTTCACTATGCAGCTCCAGGACCGCTCTGGCGGCAGTATTGATCAACTCGCAGGCTACGTGAGACAACTTCAGGCAGCAGCTGCGAAACGCCCGGAAATCGGGCGCCTGACTACTACTTTCAATCCTGCCACGCCGCAGGTGAAGGTTGAGCTCGATAGGGAAAAGGCCCGCACTCTCAATGTGCCGGTGGACAGTGTGTTCTCTACACTCCAAACCTACTTGAGCGGCCTTTATGTCAACGACTTCGTGCGCTTCGGCAAGGTCTACAAGGTTTTCCTGCAGGCTGAGCCCGAATTCACGAGCAAGCCGGATGACATCGGCAAATTCTATGTTCGCAATAACGACGGGAAGATGATCCCGCTCAGTACTTTGGTCACTGTCACCAAGATGTCTGGTCCCAATCTGGTCACTCGCTTCAACCTATACAACTCCGCCGAAGTCATGGGGGCTACAGCACCCGGCTACAGCTCTGGCCAAGCCATCAAGGCGATCGAAGAGGTCATGAAAACCATGCCTTCCGAGACCGGCTACGAATGGTCCGGTTTGACCCTGCAGGAAAAGAAATCAGAAGGGCAGGCGCCGGTCATCTTCGGCATGGCGGTGTTATTTGTTTTTCTTCTGTTAGCTGCACAATATGAAAGCTGGTCGCTGCCTTTCGCGGTGCTGCTAGCCACTCCCACTGTTATTCTTGGGACCTTGGTTGGCATGTTGGTGCGTCACTTCGACCTCAATGTTTATGCCCAGGTTGGCTTGGTCATGCTCATCGGTCTGGCGGCCAAGAATGCGATTCTCATTGTCGAGTTCGCCAAAATGCGGCGTGAGGAAGGTGTGCCTATATTGGAAGCCGCCGTTGAGGGTGCGAAGCTACGCCTCCGCCCAATTCTGATGACCTCCTTCGCCTTCATTCTCGGCTGTGTGCCCTTGATGCTGGCTACCGGTTCGGGTGCAGCCTCCCGTAGCACCATGGGCACCGGTGTAGTCTACGGAATGACTATTTCCACCACTATCGGTTTGTTCCTGATTCCGGTTTGTTATGTGTTCGTGCAGCGGTTGTCCGAACGCGGCGGCAAGAACAAGCCTAATTCTGACAGTTCTGAGAAGAGCCCTCAGCAATCATGAGTGCGATCATCGAAATCAAAGATGTCAACACTTGGCAGATGCACATAAGTGGAATCATCGGGAATTTTGGTGAGATCAAGGCACTTCTGAACCTGTAGATCTAATAAGAGTCTCTGGATGTCATGACCACCCATCCGTTCAGTTCGCTTTTTGAAGATGCCGAGAGCTGGCAGGTTTTTGCATCCGGCCAGGTGGAGGGACGACTCATGCAGATCACCGGTAAGGACGGAAAGTCCGGATTGCGGTTGGATTATGACTTTCATGACGGTGGTGGTTTCGTGGTGATCCGTCGGGTGTCGTGTTTCACTCTACCGCAGACTTTTGAAATCGGCTTTCAACTGCGCGGGGAAGGCTTGCTTAACAATTTTGAGTTCAAGGTTGCTGACCCTGGTGGTGCTAACGTCTGGAGGTATTCGCGTCCGGATTTTGCATTTTCGGAGACATGGTGCGACTGCCGGTTTCACGAACGAGAACTGCCTTTTGCCTGGGGGCCTGCCGGCGGGGGTGCCCCCACGCAGGTGGAGTCCGTTGAATTTGTCATTGCTGCGGGTTCCGGTGGCAGGGGTGTGCTAGAACTTGCTGCGCCTAATTTTGAGGATCAGACGTTGTGCCAAGCCAAGGCATTCAACGCATCCAGCCAACAAGCGGGTTTTGGTCCGGAGTCGGTGTTTGGGGTAGCATCATCCAATGGATGGCGGGCGGTCTACGACGACGCGTCTCCTTGGTGGTCGGTTGATTTCGGGCGTGCCGTGCGTTTTGGCGGACTTGTGATAGATTGGCCGGAACTGTTGCCCCCTCGCGCGTATATGGTGGAGATTTCCAGTGATGGAAAATCATGGACAGGAATCTATCGGGCAGAATCCGCCTTAGGTGCCAGAAGTTATATCCCAGCTCCTGGCGCGGAATCTCGCTACCTACGGATCAACTTTGGGAATGCTAGGTGCGCGGCATTGTCATCTGTCTCGCTCCGGTCGGACGCATTCTCAAGCACGCCGAATGAGTTTATTCACGGTGTGGCTGCTGATAGCCCGAGGGGATGGTTCCCGCGCTATTGGCATCGCGAGCAATCCTACTGGACGCCAGTCGGCAGTCCGGAAGGTAGGCGCCGCGCCCTGATCAACGAGGAGGGAATGGTGGAATCTGATGAGGCGGGATTCTCGTTCGAACCATTTATTCTAACAAAAGAAGGGGTTGTTACTTGGGCGGATGTGACATGCGCCATTGCGCTGCCGAAAGGTGGAGCGCCTATGCCATCCATTATCTGGAATGCCCGTGGCATACGTCTGGAAATCCTGCCATGGGTGGATGGCAGGGAAGATGATCTGACGCTTCATGTCACTTATCGGTTGAAATGCCGTAAGACGGCCACAGACGCGCGCTTGGTTGTGACCGTGCGACCGTTCCAAGTGAATCCTCCGTGGCAGGCGTTCCGTAATTTGGGTGGCCGCAGCCCTATCCACCGGATTATCTGCGGAACTGACAGAATTCAAATAGAGGACTGCGAGGTTACCCTTGCTCCTTCTCCTGCATGTATAGGAGCCGCCAAATTCGAAGAAGGCGGAGTAATTTCCTTTCTGGCAGCGGGAGAGTTTCCGCCGGGGCAGCAAATCAACGATGATTCCGGCCTCGCTTCTGCGGCGATGGTTTGGGATTGTCCCGCTGGGCAATCTTCACTGGAGGTTACGGTTTCCTTCCCTTATTACAGCCAAAACCGCGCGATTACGAACAAATCAAGGGCCGTAGCTCTTGCTCGGTGGCGTGGGACTTTGGGAAAAGTGGCTTGGCGGGTTCCTGATTGCGCGCGAGAGGCCTTCGATTGTTTTCGTACTGCTGCCGGGCACATCCTCATTAACCGGGATGGTCCTGCTATCCAGCCAGGACCTCGCCGCTATACACGCTCGTGGGTCCGTGATTGTGTGATTATGGGCGCGGCTCTTGCCAAGGCCGGACTGCCCAAGGCACTGCGCGAATTCCTAATATGGTATGCAAAGTTTCAGCGCGGGGATGGTTTCGTTCCCTGTGTGGTGGATCGCGATGGAGTCGATTGGCTTGTCGAGCATGACAGCCACGGACAGTTTATCTGGGGCGTGCGAGAGGTCTTCCGTAATGGTGGCGGCCGTGGGTTTGTGAAAAAGATGATGCCCCATGTACGCAAAGCGGCAGATTTTCTGATCGCACTGCGGGCGCAACGTAAGACGGAGGTCTACATGTCCAGCGAACATACTGCGTGTTTAGGTTTGCTGCCGGAATCTGCCAGCCACGAAGGATACCTTGCTCATCCGGTGCATTCCTATTGGGACGATTTCTGGGGCATACGTGGACTTGAGGCGGCCGCAGATCTGGCTGCAGTGATAAGACTATCAGATGATTCAGGCCGGTGGGAATCGGCGGCTGCGGATTTCCAGGGCGACCTGCTCCGTTCTCTTGAAAAGGTCATCACAGACCAGCACCTTGCGTACATCCCCGGGTCGGTCGAGTGGGCGGACTTCGATCCCACAGCGACTTCCAATGCCATAGCCATGCTGGATTTCGCGGATGTGCTGCCAGCAGGGCCTCTGCATTCGATGCTCGACACCTATCTGGAAGGCTTCCGCCGCAAGCACTGCGGGGAAATGCCATGGAACAACTATACCGCCTATGAAATCCGCATCATTGGAGCGTTCACACGCCTCGGTAGACGCGCCGAGGCGAACGAGTTGCTGAATTTCTTTCTATCCGAAAGGAGGCCGCTTAAATGGAACCAATGGCCGGAGATCACCTGGCATAACCCCCGCTCACCGGGTCACCTGGGCGATGTGCCGCACACCTGGATTGCAGCGGAATACCTGCTGGCGTTAGCCTCGATGGTCGCCAGCGAACGAGAGGCCAGTGCTTCGCTTGTGCTCGCATCCGGCATGCCGTGGGAGTGGATCGTTGCAGAGGGAGGATTTGCTGTGCAAAACCTGCCAACTCGCTACGGAGCACTAGATTTCAAAATTTCGGCGCATGGCACTGATTCGATTGATTTAGAGATCGGCGGCTTCATCACGCTGCCGCTCGGCGGTCTTTTTGTCACACCGCCGTTGCCGGACGGCAAGAGGATTGCTTTAGTAGAGGAAACTAACATGAATCCAACTGTCATCTTGGTGGATGGGGAATCAATCCGTGTGGAAACGCTACCATTCCATGCGACATTGTACCTGGGATGAACAGGCGCGACGGTTGCGGATGGTTACTGCATCAGGAGAAGCTCACTCAATCCATATCTCGATCTTGTCGCCATTTCCTACAAATGTCTTGGTGACGGATTCCATGCTGATGCGCGCCGCACCAGTGCGGTATGGATTGGGTTCCCGGTTAAAATCGAGTTCCTTGCCGTTGAGGCTGACCGATATCGTGCCGCTGCCCTTGCTTTTGATCCGATAGATTACTTCCACCGGATGACCGGCGATTTGTGTCCTAGCTGTTATGCCATCGAGCGAGGCGGGCATCACCGGGTCAACGATGAGCGAGGATTGTTCTATGCGCAGTCCGAGGAAGCACTGCAGGATCAGACGCACGCCTATGCCTGCGCCGCTGGAATAAACGCGCCAACCTCCTTCCAGAGCCACTTCGCCGTGGATAATTCTATCATAATGGTTGAACGCTTCATAACGGTCGTGGAACAATGCATCGGAACTGGAATAATAACAATTTGCCTGCCGCAGAGTGGCCGATGGAACTATTTCGCGGATGGCGATTGGGTTGGCTTGGCACAAGGCCTTGAAAAAAGAATCCGCATCCCCGAAACGCGCAAGCGCCTCGCAATAACGCAGGTGCGCGTGGGTGTACATGATGCCTATCTCGCGCCCGAAGTAACTTGCACTTTCGGCGCGCTGGAACAATTTCTGGGGGCCACCGTGATAGGCCAGTGGTCGGTCGAACAAACGTGCGCCGTCAGGACCAGACAGATGTTTCCGGATTAGTTTGAGATGGGCTTCCACTTCGCGGGGTGAGAACATATCGTTGATGATGGCGTGGATCATCGGAAGCAGGCTGTAGGAAAGTCCAGTCGTATCATCGACCGGGTGGAGCAGGATATCCGTTAGTCCGTTCTCGTGGAAATAGGCGAGTCCGGCTACGACGTCGTCCACGATCAACATGCGGCGGAATTCATACAGGATTCCGGCAGCCATATTTTCCATTATCTCCGCGCGTTTTCTGTGGTCCGTGCGGCGGAACGCGCCCGCCAGAGCTCTGAACGTCTGATAACCAAGGGTTACCGTCCACGAGCTGCAAAGTCGCTCGCGCATGTCGGATTTGGCGGGTTGGAGCGAATCATTCCAATCGCCATGGCCGTAGGCCGCTAGACGTGTACCTGCGATAACGCGGGTAGAAATCAATTCCAAGGCACGGTCGACATGTAGTGAGAGGGTGGCTCTTTCGGCGCATTCATCACCATCTGCATGGAAATACGGCAGGTTTTCATCTAGGATATCTGCGTCCCCGGTAGCTGATAGGTACTGTGCCAGTGCCAGCACTGGCCAATAGACGATGTCACCGTGCGAATCTTCCGGGCGGATGTTGCGCTCCCGCTCGAAAAACATGAACCATTGTGGCCAGTCGCCATCGGTATTCTGCTGCCGGAACACGCGGCACAGCAGATCCCGCACAGGCTCGAATCGCCCGAGTGCCAACAACAACTCCACCGGACCTTGGCAGACATCGCGCGTGCCCCAGCCGCCACCTGAATATTGTTCTAGCCCGCGAGGTGACAGGTAATGGACTAGGGCGTTATAAGCCAGCCACGGGAAAATCTCAGACAAGCGTGCTACGGCGGGTGCCAGCGGGCACTCCGATGGTGCCATGACATCTATGGCAGTGGCGATGCCGTTCCACAATCCGGTGGAATAATTCTCATTAGCTGGCAGGAGGCATCCCTCGATAACCAGTTCCACGATCTGGGTGCGATGCGTTAGAAAACAGACGAAAGGTTGATCGTGTGTGACCCCGTCGGAAAACAACAGCTCATCGCCACCAATTGTTTCAATTTCAGTGCCGTCCGCTGGAGTGATACGGAATCCGCCATCCGGAAAGCGGCGTCCCACATCGCTGTCCGGTACCGTTTTCACAAATACGCCATTGCGATCCAGTTCGCGGCGAAGCGGAAGGAGGGCATTGCCGTCGTCACCGTTGATGGCGATATAATGGGAAATTAGAAACCTTGCGGCATCACCGGCCAATACTGAGATTGTGAGGCGGAGTTCGTGCCTATTCTCGGGAGCAGAGGCCACCACTTCGATCAGGCTGGTGCGGTGTTTATAGATCCAACGGCATGATGCAGGGGTCATTTCAAATGCCGACGGTGTTCCTAACAAAATCCAGCGTCCGTCCAATTCCACAAAAACCCGTTGTCCGTGGCTGAGGAAGAGTCCAAGATAGCTATGGCAGGTTGACAGGAAGCGGTTGATGCTCACATGACCCTGTGTGACCATGGAATGAAATACGCCGGACATCCACGCGGTGGAGGTGAGGGAGGACTCGTCGGGCGTAAGGGATCCGCCGGAGCGCAGCAGGTGCCCGTGGGGCCTCAGCACCTTCAGTTCTTTGGCCTTCAGCACCACATGATTCATGGGGCCTGTGAAAAACGACAGCAGTTGCCCATTTTCCCTCTCCTCATGGCGTGGCGCGTTACCGAAGAACGAGCTGATCTCGTTGTCATCTAGATCCTGGGAATCTAACATACTAACACTGGAGAACAAGGTGTTGGCTGGAGGTTTTCCTCCATCCGCCTGCTTCCATTCCGGTGGGGTAGCTTCTGGCAGTGCCAGCGCCGCATTCATCCAAGCCACATCTGCGGCGGTGGTGGCGACGGGTTTGTCCGGAATAAACCAGCCGAAGAATCCGCGTTGAATTCTGGCACCGGGTACCAGTGTAAACGCCTCATCTTGGATGGCAGCCAGCGAGTGTTCGTGCTGGTGACGTATGCCCGGCAGACCATTGGCCAGGCCCGGCGCGTATTCTCCCGAGCGGGTGGCCAGACCGTGGAACTGCAGGGAGTCCGTGGCGTATGACACACCATGCTCTAGTGAACCAATCACGGTCCACGGGCAGCGTCCGCCCATGGATTGATTCTGCCGCGAGGCGAGCGCCAATCCCCGCTTTGGGTGTTTAAGCGCCGTGTGATCGAGATACTGACTGACATAATATTCGTTGAGTCTGACGGCTCCATAATGTGCGAGGGCCAGATCCTGAGTGTGAATTAAGTCACATCTTAGATCCATGGTTCCTGTGTTTTCCAATGCGACATGCCAAAACCATGCGGGTGTGGATTCAGCCAGCACCAGCATCACGCGGAACTTTAGATCCCCCCACTGGCCGGTGGCCGTGATTCCGTGTTCGGTGGTTTGATAGGCCGCTGGGCTGCCCGGCCCGAGCAGAGGGGTGGATGCTGGTGAGTTATTGAGACGACGGAGAAAAATGTTAGCGGGGCCTCCCTCGATCTCGTTGCCCGGGAACAGATTTAGGATGATGTCACCGTGATCCATGCGCCGGAGCGACCCGTTCGCATTCATTTCCACACACAAACCCGAAACGCTGGCTATGCGGACCGGGCCTACGACCGGAAACTGGGCTGCCTTTTCCATAGCGGCAGATTGCACAGATGCTATGGATTTTGCAATCACTGTTACAGATTTTTCAGGTGAAACATGCCGGTTGCCCGGTGGCGGCGAGCACCGAGCGCCACCATCCGCCGACGGGGTCTAGGCGTTTGATCTTGCCGGCTAACAATCCGATGGGGACGTGGATGAAACGGTCGTGGAGGAACCCGATGATGAGGCCGGTCTTGCCGGCCATCGCAGCGTGTACGGCATGGCGTGCGTATAGGTCGCAGAGCAGGGCGTCCTCACAGTTCGCCGCGCGGCTGCGGACTTGATAGCTCGGATCGAAGTAACGCATGACCGCCGGCATGCCTATGGTTTTGAAGTGTGCCTCGATTTGCCCGCGCAGGAACGACCCGATGTCCTTGAGCTTGATGTTGCCCGAGGCGTCGCGCTCTGTGGTGTCGCCTGCTGCCAGCAGATCTTGTCCGGCGCCTTCAGCCACGGCTATCACCGCGTGGCCGCGCCGCCGCATCCGCTCTTCCAATGCTGCCAGGAAGGATGATAGCACGAAGGGGACCTCCGGGATCAGCGCGAAGTTGACGTCCTGGCTGGCCACCGTGGCACCGGCTGTGATGAATCCCGCGTGACGTCCCATCAGTTTCACCAGACCGATGCCGCCCGGCACGCTGCAAGCCTCGGTGTGTGCGCACTCAAGGATGCGGCAGGCCTCTTCTACGGCTGATAGATAACCGAAGGTCCGCGAGACGTAACTCACGTCGTTGTCAATGGTCTTGGGCACTCCGACCACGGCGAGCGCGTGACCGCGGCGGCTGGCTTCCAGATAGAACTCGTTGGCGCCGCGCTGAGTGCCGTCGCCGCCGATAGTAAAGAGGATGTTGATGTCACGCGCGATGAGGTTGTCCACAGCTATGCCCACATCAACCGGGCCGCGTGAGGTGCCGAGAATGGTGCCGCCATGGCGATGGATGTCATCAACCATTCCGGTAGTGAGGATGAAGGGCTCTTGGCCGTGTGCCGGGTCGAGTCCCTGATATCCGCCCCGGAAGCCGATCACTTCCTTTATCCCGTAGCCGTGATGAAGCTCGAGGAACAACGAGCGGATCACGTTGTTCAAACCCGGGCACAGGCCACCGCAGGTGACGATGGCCGCCCGTGTTTTTCCCGGATCAAAAAACAGCTTTGCGCGTGGACCCGCCAGTTCGAATTCCATTCCGGGAGCGGCTCCGGATTCAATGCATTCGGGGATGCGTATGTCGTTGCTCACGAAGCGTTCACCAAGTGCGGGAAAGCGCGCTTCACCGAGGGTGGGGATATTCATGGTTTGAGTTACCCGGCAATGATTGCGTTTTGCTAGGGGCTGTCAAGACCCGCGTAAAAGCACCATGTAACGAGTAATACTCTACCGGCTATATTCGTCATTCTCAGCCACAAACCCCAGTCTTGTCTGTCTGTCTGAGAAGTTATTGGTGGAATGCTGCCCCCAAGGGCGTGTCTTGATTCCTCTGTTAGCCAACCAGGCGGTGCATGCGGCTCCCACTTCGGAACTTAGTCCGCGCAAGCGGGAGAGTTCCAGGTCTGCGGGGTTCTTCACTACAGAGGTGGTTTCCTGGATTTGGCTGCCTGCGTGCGGGCCGGGGAAACGGATCGGGTTGGATTTCATACACCAGCAAGTTTTCCGATAATCTGGTGCACCATCCAGACTCATTTTGTTTCAATTCCTTCACATAGGCGCTCCGCCAATGATGCGCGTTCTCCATCCGGGGCGGCTATCGCGATGGAACGCCAGCCGTGCAAAAAACGTGCAGGTTTCCACCAATGGAGGCTTGAACCGCTGGAAAGCCGCGCCATGTTTGCAGCGCAACATGATGCTCCCCCTTAACAAGACCAAAATCGTCGCCACCATTGGGCCGGCATCGGAATCGTCCGATATGTTAGAAAAACTGATCCGCGCGGGGATGAACATCGCGCGGATCAATTTTTCGCACGACAACTTTTCTGGGCATGCAGATAGGATCGCACGCATCCGTGCCGCGCAGAAAGTCACAGGTAGACGCGTGGCCGTCATGGCAGATCTGCCGGGGCCCAAGATGCGTATCGGGCGGATATCCCCGGAACCCATTGAACTGCGCACCGGTGACGACTTTACGCTTACAAGCGAGGATGTGGTTGGCACCTGCGAGCGTGTCTCCATGAGTTTCGAGCCGCTGCCCAGGGTGGTGAAACCGGGTGACCGCCTGTTTATTAACGACGGGCTGGTGCAGTTGATCGTCGAACGCGTGGCAGGCAATGACGTCCACTGCAAGGTGGCGGTGGGTGGTGAATTGCGCAGCAAAAAAGGTCTCAATCTGCCGGGTATAGACCTTGGCATCAGTGCGTTCACTGATCATGATCGTGCGTGTCTGGAATTCGCGCTGGCTCAAGGCGTGGATGCCATCAGCCAGTCATTTGTGGAAACGGCAGCAGATATCAAGGCAGTGCGTGCTGCGGCTAGGTCATTCGGTAAGGATCCTTTTATTATTGCCAAGATCGAGCGGGCTGACGCTCTCGAACACTTTGATGAAATCCTCAAGGAGGCGGACGGTATCATGGTGGCGCGCGGTGATTTGGGGGTAGAGGTGCCCATCGAGCAAATCGCCATCATACAGAAACAACTCATCACCAAAGCTGGTTTGGCCGGCAAACCGGTCATCACTGCCACTCAGATGTTGGAGTCGATGGTGACGAGTCGTCTGCCCACACGGGCGGAGTCCACGGATGTGGCCAATGCCATTCTGGACGGCACGGATTGTATAATGCTCTCGGGTGAGTCGGCCATGGGTAAGTTTCCTGAGGAGGCCGTAGCCATGCTGGCGGGCATAGCGGCTTACGCTGAAGCGCACCGGCCCCCGATGCGTAACGATGACCTGCGTGCGGCGATGCGTCCGACGATAGTGGCGGAAGCCCTGTCCAAGGTTGTTGAGAATGCTTTGGAAACTGTGCCTTGCGCGGCGATTCTGGTTCCTACCGACAGCGGTACCACGGCGCGGATGATTTCCCGTTTTAAACCATCGCCATGGATTCTTGCCTTCAGCAGCACACCATATGTTTGCCAGGGCCTGGCGTTTTCTTACGGCGTCTACCCGGTGTTAATGGTCGGCGAGCCGGAGAATTGGAGCGATTTTGCAGGAGAATGTTTGCGTGAACACGCGGTGCCAGGGACCATGGCCCTGTTAGTGGCCGGCCCATCGGCACAAAATCACAAAGCCAACTACCGCATAGAATTCATCCGGGTTGGCAGTGAATGACGGCATGGCACATCCACTTTGTATGAATACACTGCTTCACGTCAGCAAGTTTCAAAATATGGCCAGACACGGATCTTTAACTAAAATCGTTACTGGTGTGTTGATGATGATGATTCCGCAGGTGTCCGCTGTCGGCGCTGACAAACATCCTGCGACTACGGTTGTTTCCCCGGAGATTCACTCCGACCACAGTGTGACCTTCCGGCTTGACGCCCCGGATGTGGGTGATGTGAATTTGCGCGGTATTCAGCGCGAACCGGTGCCTATGAAGAAAAACGCGCACGGTATCTGGTCGGTGACCGTCGGTCCCATTGCGCCAGGCATTTACGGTTACAGTTTTATCGTGGATGGTGATGCCACAATCGATCCGTCCAATCCCGAGGTCAAACCCGAGCGCGATCCGGACGAGAGCGAGTTGGAGATTCTTTCGTCCACGCCGCTGCTCACCCAGTGGCAGAATGTTCCGCACGGCTCCGTGCATCTGAACGATTACTACTCACCTGTGCTCAAGCGTGTGCGTCACCTGCGCGTATACACACCGCCCGGTTATGAAGCCAGTTCTTACAAAAGGTGGCCGGTGCTCTATCTGATGCATGGCACCGGCGACACGGAGGCCACATGGACCGAGTTTGGTCGGGCGAATTATATCAGCGATAACCTCATCGCAAGGCAGGCAAGCATACCGGCCATTATTGTCATGCCGGACGGCCACGCCTACTTGCACGACGAGGAGGGTGACGGTTTGCGCAATCTGGTGGCTATGGAATCCGACATGCTCAACGCGGTGGTACCCTTTGTGGACCATCTATACAGGACCGTGCCGGACGCGAACCACCGCGCGATCTGCGGACTCTCGATGGGCGGGTTCCAAGCGATGTTTATCGGTTTGCGCAATCAGAAGTTTTTTGCCTGGGTGGCTGGCATGAGCGCCTATGTGCCCGATGTCGAAAAAAACTGCGCCGACGCGCTCAAGAATGCAGAGGCCACCAACGCAAATCTGCGCCTTTTCTGGCATCAGACAGGTCGCAAGGATTATCTATTAGCGGAGCAGCGGAAGTTTGAGGCAGCGCTGGAGAAACACGGCATCAAACGCCAGTTCCGCATCACCCCGGGCGATCACGATTGGGACGTGTGGCGGGGTTACCTGGGAGAACTGCTGCCGCTCTTGTTCAGATGAGCCATCCTTCATGAATTTGTTCCGCACCAAACCGATCGCGCAATTGATCGCGGAATCCGAAGGCCATGGCGGTCTGCGGCGGGAACTCAACGCGGTGAATCTGGTTAGTTTGGGAATCGGTTCGGTGATAGGCGCGGGGATTTTCGTGTTGTCCGGCGTGGCGGCGGCCAACTATGCCGGACCGGCGCTGGTGATCTCATTTGTGATCTCCGGCCTGGCCGCGATGCTGGCAGGATTGTGTTATGCGGAGTTTGCCTCGATGATTCCAGTGGCGGGCAGTGCCTACACGTATACGTATGCGACGATGGGGGAGTTGATGGCTTGGATCATTGGCTGGGATCTGATGTTGGAATACCTGTTTTCCGGCGCGGCAGTGGCGGTGAGTTGGTCGGCCAACGCGCAGGGATTGATGGGAGAGTTCGGGCTGACAATTCCCGACAATCTGTCGAAGGCGCCGTGGATCCTGCAGGACAACCACCTGGTGGCATCCGGTGCCTTGATCAATCTGCCGGCGGTGTTCGTCTCGCTGGCGCTCACGGTGGTGCTGGTCATCGGCATCCGCGAGTCGGCTCGATTCAACAACCTGATGGTGTTCACCAAGGTTGGGGTGCTGCTGGTGCTGATCGGTTACGGGGCATGGTATCTCTGGCGCCACAGCGCCGTGGCCGCGGCCAATCTGCACCCGTTCATTCCGCCAAACACTGGAGAGTTCGGACATTACGGGTGGAGTGGCGTGTTCCGCGGCGGGGCGGCTATTTTCTTCGCCTATGTTGGCTTCGATGCGGTATCGACTGCCGCCCAGGAATCGAAGAACCCGAAGCGTGACATGCCAATCGGACTGCTGGTCAGTCTGGCCATTTGCGTGGTGTTGTTCGTAGGGGTGACACTGGTGCTGACCGGCATGGTTCATTACACGAAGCTCAACGTGGACGCGCCGTTCATCTACGCGCTGCAGGCCGTGGGGGCGCCTGCGGTGTTGCGGTATGCCGTGGAAGTCGCATCGTTGGCGGGTCTGACCTCGGTGATTCTCATCTCTCTGTTAGGGCAGCCGCGGATTTTCTTTTCCATGTCCGGTGACGGTCTGCTGCCCGCCTCGTTCTGCCGCCTGCATCCGCGTTTCAAAACCCCTTACATCACGACCTGGATCACCGGTGTGACCTGTGCGGTCACCGCGGGCTTGCTTCCGCTGGATTTGTTAGGTGAACTGATCTCCGTGGGCACGCTGATGGCGTTTGTAGTGGTGTGTGTGGGTGTCATCATTCTGCGCCGGACGCGCCCGGACCTCCAGCGGCCATTCCGCACGCCTTGGGTTCCGTTCGTTCCGGTGCTGGGTGCGCTGATCTGCTGCGGTCAAGCCGTGCTGCTGCCGCCCGGAACATGGTGGAGGCTTATCATCTGGCTGGGTCTTGGCCTGCTAGTGTATTTCACATACAGCGTGCGCCACAGTAAGCAACGGAGTTGAGGGGGGTGACGCGAGGTCCCGAATCTTCCATCCATCCAACAAAAAAACATGGTCCTGCTGTCGGATCCTCGGGAATCACATGAATCTCAGACATTCAACTTCTAGGGGAGGGGATTGTTTTTCACGGCCATTCCTTACTCCGCGACGTAGAGGATGCGTCCGCAATCCTCGCAACGGGCGATCTCCCTGCCGCTATGCACGGACATGATGGTAGAGGCGATGAGCTTCATGTGGCATCCACCACATTTGTCATCATCAATGGGAGCGATTGCAAGGCCGGTCTTGGTCTTCATCAGGCGTTGGTAGAGCGGTAGGATAGTCTCGGGAACCTGGCTGGCCAACGAGGCTCGTTCCGCTTCGACTTCAGCTCGTTCTTTCTCCATGCGCACCTGACGCGCAAGAATGGTTGCCAGATCCTCTTCGATGAGCGTGCGGGTGTGGGCTGCAGCCGCCTCTGCGGTCTTGAGCGCGGCCCGGCACGTGTCCATTTCATCCATCAGTTCCAACTCCTTGGTTTCCAAATCATCGACCTCTTTCTCATAACGGACGATTTCGTGGAGGAGTGCTTGGTACTCCTCATTCTTCCGGGTTTCGAATTGTTGGATCTTCAGGCGCTGGATGGTGGTGCGGCGCGTTCCTACATCGAGTTCGATACGCTTCATCCGCAGTTCGCATGCGACAAGCGTATCCTGTGCGCGGGCCATGGCAGCCTCGTCATTCTTTAGCTTGGCTTTTGCCCTAGCCTCGTCCTGTGGCAGTTTTTCGAGGTCCTTTGCCAGAGCCAAGAGGCGGCGGTCACGGTCTTGGAGAATCAACAACGCACGAACTTCATCAAGCATGTGCTCTGAGTAAACGCCCACTCCGCCAACGGCAAGGATTTATGAGTGGGGGTCATCATATCTGTGGCTTCCGCAATCCTCGTCAGCAGAGTAGAGCCCACGAATAGCCATACAAGGGGGAGTGAGGACAGACGGGGGCTGGTCAGGGGCTCATGATTTAAGATCAACCTTTGTTTGGCTCATTGCGCCCATACCGTGGGTTTTATGGCGGTGGGTTGGTGTCCTTCAGAGGGGGGGCTGGAGATCGTATTTGGCCTGAGATTTGCGGTGCCGACTACCGGATAATTCATCAAACGCAAAAATATGATCATGAGAAAAATGCAAAAAAATATTGCGAAATGGGCTTGACAGAGCAAAGAATGCGGCGTGATTGTTCGCGCCCCCGCCATGAATAAAGTTACTTCCCCCCTTCATATTACCGTCAAGCCTCAATCAGGACAGACTTGGATAAATCGTTTGCTGCTTTTAGCCGGTTCTGCTTTCATGATTGCGCAACCGCTTCATGCTACGTTGGTTGTCACTTATGCAGAAAGCCCGACAGCGGTAAATTCCACGGTCGCACACACGTCGGTGATCAATTTTGACTCGTTGGCAACCAGTGGTGCCAATTCCTATACCAATCTCACGTGGACTGATTCAACTTTGGGCACCGTTGGCTCGATCGATCAAGTTTACCTGCAAACCGCCAATCAGTACGGCGGAGCCAATTATACGCCGGGCACTACTCCGACGGGGTACTACCCTGTGCAGAGTAATCCGCCGAGTGGTGTGGGGGCGGGCAAGGCGGTTGCCACCACGACTCTCACATTCAACACTCCGTCGGCCTACTTTGGGATCTGGTGGTCAGCAGGGGATGCAAAGAATGTGTTAACCTTCTACGACGGTAGCACACAGATTGCACAGTACACTACTGCCTCACTTCCTGGCTTGCTTCCTGGTACCTACTTTGGAAATCCTGTGGATAAGAAAGCTGATTCTGCTGAGCCATTTGCGTTCCTGAATTTCTACGCATTAGAAGGAGCGCAGTTCACGAAGGTGGTTTTCTCCAATAACGGTACCTCTGGATTTGAATCAGATAACTGGACGGTCCGTTCCCAACCCTATGGATATTACTCCGGCGAGAGTACCTCCGCTCTGCCTGGTGTTTTGATAGGCACGGCACCGGTGCCTGAGCCTTCGACCACTGCAGCACTTGGATTGTCCGCGCTGCTGATGACGGGAGTGCTGATGAGGCGTCGTAGGGCCTGATTGGATGTCACAGGCGGATTGTCAGTCCGTAGGGAGAACCTCTCTGAAGGACTTGATCCGGTCGTTGCTGTATTGGACAGATCCTCCATATAGGTCGGTAGAGTCACGCATTTTCCAAGCGGGACGACTTCTATCCCATCAACCTGGGGCCTCAAAGTACGGCCCTATCCAAGCAAGGAACTCCTGATTGCCATCCATCCCTGTGATGGGTGAGGGGATCAGTCCGCGCCATTCCATTTGGCATTCCTCCGTCACAAAGCGGCGGATTTTCTCCACGGCCTGCTCATGCAAGGCTGTATCTCGCACGATCCCTCCCTTGGAGATGTCATCGCGCCGGAGTTCGAACTGGGGCTTGATCAGGCACACCACCGACCCACCATCGTCTAATAAAGGAAACACGGCAGGCAGCACTTTGGTCAGCGAGATGAACGATAGATCCATTACAGCAAGGCGGACTTTTTCCCCGATATCCCCCGGTTCCATGTGGCGGGCGTTGAATTGTTCCTTCACGATCACCCGAGGGTCGTTGCGCAATTTCCACACAAGTTGGTTAGTTCCTACATCAATGGCGTGCACTCGCTCTGCACCTTGCTGGAGCAGACAATCCGTGAAACCGCCGGTGGAGGCCCCCACATCCATGCACACCCAGCCGCATGGGTTGATTTGAAACGCTGCCAGTGCCGCTTCCAGTTTCAACCCACCGCGCCCGACAAAACGCGGTTTTTCCCGCACGTCGAGTGGGGCGTTCGGGGAGATTTTGGCTCCCGGTTTGTCGATCACATGGTCGCCGCAGCGGACTTCTCCGGCCAGAATAAGGCGTTTAGCCTGTTCACGGGAATCGCACAGGCCGCGGGTAACCAGCAGAGTATCAATGCGTTCGTGTTTCATTGGGTGGGGAGATCTCAAGGGTGGCAGGCACATGTGCTGTGGGCAAGAACGGTCTTTTGTCTGTTAGGTCATGCGATTTATTTTCAAGATGCCCGCATTTACAGCTTGGAAGTGGACAGGATTCGAGGTGTGATGGAAGTGCCATGGCATACCTTGACGAGGATTTCCTGCTTCATTCCCCGATGGCGTGTCGTCTTTTCCACGAAGTGGCAAAGGACCAACCGATCATCGACTACCACTGCCACCTTTCTCCGAGCGAGATAGCCACCAATCGAAGATGGGAGAATCTCGCGGAGATTTGGCTTGGTGGTGATCATTACAAATGGCGTTTGATGCGAGCCAACGGCGTGGATGAGGAGTTGATCACCGGCGATAGTGAACCCCGCGAGAAATTCCAAGCGTGGGCGGAAACAGTGCCTTATACTCTCCGTAATCCGATTCACCACTGGACACATCTGGAACTCCGCCGATGTTTTGGTATTGATCTACTGTTGGGTCCGGACACCGCCGACGAGATCTGGGACCGCGCCAACGCTAAACTGGCCGATGTAGATTTCTCTGCGCATGGGTTATTGAAGAAATTCGAGGTCAGTATGGTGGGCACTACCGATGATCCGACGGACTCGCTGGACGACCACGCGGCCATTGCTGCGTCGGACCTTGCCACTTTGGTTGTGCCGACCTTTCGTCCGGACAAGGCCTTTCTTGTAGATCAGCCAGAGTTGTTAAATCCATGGCTGCAAAAACTAGAGGCGATATCTGGCACGAGCATCACGCACCTGTCTGACCTGCTGGCAGCTCTGCAGAAACGTCACGATAATTTCCATGCGGCAGGCGGGCGTTTGTCCGACCACGGTCTGGACCATATGCCTTCGCTGCGCTGCTCAGATGCCGAGGCCGCACTAATTTTCGACAACGCACGCTCCGGTAATGCTGCGACGCCAGAGGAGAGGGAGAAATTCTCGTTCTATCTGATGGTGTTCTTCGGGCAGCTCGATGCGGTTAAGGGTTGGACCAAACAACTGCATCTAGGCGCGTTCCGTAACACTAACAATCGGATGTTTGGCCAGTTAGGTCCAGACTCCGGGTTCGATACCATAGGTGATACTCCGCAGGGAGCCGCACTGGTGGCCTATCTAGACGCACTTGTGCGGGAGAACGCGCTGCCCAAGATGGTGCTCTATAATCTCAATCCGCGTGACAATTACCTGTTTGCTGCACTCACCGGGGCGTTTCAGGATGGCACCGTTCCTGGAAAAATCCAGTTTGGCTCCGGATGGTGGTTCCTCGATCAGAAAAACGGCATAGAACTCCAACTGGACGCCCTGTCATCCACCGGGCTGCTCTCACGTTTCGTTGGCATGCTCACCGATTCGCGTTCGTTCCTATCCTATCCGCGCCACGAGTATTTCCGCCGTATTCTCTGCAACCTCATTGGCACCGAGGCGGACCGGGGAGAGCTTCCAGATGACTTTGCCGCCTTGGCGGATCTCGTAAGCTCGGTGTGTTATGGCAACGCGCAGCGCTACTTTGGATTCAACGTTTGATAGGGAAATCGAGCGAATGATCCGTTTCACCGTTTACCTGCTGACCCTCTCCACTTCGCTGCAAGCCCTGCCGATATTCATCGGCACCAACACCGGCGGCAGCTCCGGCAGTAGGGGGATCTATCAAGCTGATTTCGATCTGCTCACAGGAAATCTCACCAAGCCCGAGTTGGCCGCAGAATACCGGAATCCCGGTTTCCTTGCGTTGCATCCAGCCAAACCGGTGCTGCTCGCCATCGGTGAACCAGCCAAGCCCTTCCTTGACGGCTCTGGCTCGGTCGCTGCATTCTCAATTTCCAAGGACCACCGCCTGACTTTCCTAGGCGAGGCGTCATCCGGCGGAAAGGGCACTTGTCACCTTGCTGTCTCACCAGACGGATGCACCGTGGCTGTGGCGAACTATGGCGATGGCCGCATCGCAACCGTCAGGCTCGATGGAAACGGTCTGCCGGTAAAAACCGTGTCTGTCATTTCCAATACCGGCTCGGGGCCTAACCTGTCCCGCCAGAACGGGCCGCACGCCCACGGCGTGTATTTCAACAAGGCTGCCACGCAGTTGTTTGTGCCTGATCTCGGGCTAGACCGGGTGTTGATCTATCAGTTCGACGCCGCCAACTCAATGCTTGGAGGGGCCCTGCCATCGCTAACGATGAATTCCGGCGCGGGGCCACGCCACATGGCTTTCTCTGCAGATGAGCGGTGCGCCTATGTCATCAACGAGTTGGACAACACCTTGAGCATGGCCAGTTATGACAACGGTAGTTTCAAAAATACTGCTAGTGTTTCCACCCTCCCAGAAGGGTTCACCGGTGCCAACACTACCGCTGAGGTGGAGGTCAGCCCTGACGGGCGTTTTGTTTACGCCTCTAACCGTGGCAATGACAGCATTGCCGTGTTCCGCCGTGATGAAAAATCCGGAGCCCTGACCTTTGTCCAGCGTGCGCTCTGTGGTGGTAAAACTCCACGCCATTTCAAAATTTCTCCATGTGGCAGGTGGTTGCTTTGCGCCCACATGGATTCCAATACGATCAGCGTTCTTCCTCGCAATCCCGTCTCTGGAGAACTCTCCGCCCCAACAACTACCGTCTCTGTTCCCAGTCCGATCTGTATCTTGTTCTGTGGCGCTTGGTTATAGTCGCCGCATCCATCCGACAGGGAAGCGCGTTACCTTTCCAGAATCTCCACCTCATAGCCGTCCGGATCGGTGACGAAAGCCATTTTGCGTTCACCGGCCTTGAATTTCCGGTGCCAGTCGGCGGGCCAGATTTCGATACCGGCTTTTTCGAGTTGATCGCAGTAATCGATAATGTCGGGGACGCCGAGTGCCGTGTGCATTAGGTCTTCCGGGCAGACCGGCGTGTAATCGGGCGAGTAGCACAGTTCTAGAAATACGTCGTTGCCAGGCAGGACGAGGAAAGCGAGGCGGTTGCCCTGAGGTGAATCCCGGAACTCGCGGATCAAATACCCGAGATGTTGGTAAAAGGCGACTGAACGGTCGAGATCATGGACACGGATGCGGGTATGGAGGAAACGGATCATAGTTTGGTCAATCTGGCGCACTCCGCAGGTTTTGCCAATGGGGGATATGGGCGGAGTGCATTTTCCAACGGCAATCCCACACCCTCGCTTGCCCTCCGCTCGGGCTTCGCTACCGTTGGGGCCGCCCGATGTCCGATCCTTTCGTCCACCTCCACGTCCACACCGAATTTTCGCTACTCGACGGCATGATCCGCACAGGAGATCTTGCCGTGCGCGCAGCGGAACTCGGCATGCCGGCCGTGGCGATGACCGACCACGGCAATCTTTACGGAGTTATCGAGTTCTATCAGAAATGCAAGAAGGCGGGCGTGAAGCCGATTCTGGGATGCGAAATCTACCTTGCTCCGTATTCGATGGAGGAGAAAAAGGACATTCCAGGCCGCAAGCGTGCCACTCACATGACCCTGCTTGCCGAGACCAACGAGGGGTGGAGTAATCTTTCGAAACTCATCTCCAAGGGGCACCTTGATGGTCTCTATTACGGCAAACCCCGTGTGGACCGTGAGGCGTTGCGCGAATATTCCAAGGGAGTCATCTGTCTGACCGGCTGTATTTCCGGCCCGGTCAATGAGTGGCTGCTCGCAAATGACGAAGACAAGGCCCGCGAAACTCTGGTAGAGCTATGTGACATCTTTGGACGGGACAATACCTACGTGGAAATTCATAACCACAGCTTGGAAGCCCAGCGTCGTGTCATGCCCGGTCTGCTTAAGCTAGCCGCCGAAGCTGGCTTGAAGACTGTGGCCGCCAACGATGTGCATTTCCTCAGGCGTAGCGACCACGAGGCACACGACGTGATGATTTGCATTGGGACTGGCCACTTGGTTATCGATGAGAAGCGTTTGCACTACACGCCCGAGGTTTATTTCAAGACCTCGGAGGAAATGCGAGAGCTTTTCGCCGACGTTCCTGGTGCATGCGATGCTACCCTGGAGATAGCCGAACGCTGCAATGTGGAATTGAAACTCGATCCCACATCATCAGAAAAATACCCGCAGTTCGGCACGCCTGACGGCAGCCCGCGTGAGGAATACCTGATGCGTGTTTGCCGCGAGGGTCTTGTGAGGCGTTACGGTGCGGAAAAAGCGCACGACCCCGCGATTGTTGCCCGCCTCGAGTATGAGGCGGGTGTCATTAACGACCTCGGGTTTGCTTCATACTTCCTCATCACAGCGGACTTCATCCAGTGGGCGCGAGATAATAATATACCGGTCGGGCCCGGACGGGGATCAGCTGCAGGTTCGCTGGTCGCATATGCCATGGGCATCACCGACATCTGCCCGCTGAAATTTGGACTCCTGTTTGAACGTTTCCTCAATCCCGAACGGGTAAGCCCGCCCGATGTGGACATCGATTTCTGCCAGTTCCGCCGTGCTGAGGTGATCGATTATGTGCGGAAAAAATACGGTGAACGTTGTGTTTCCCACATCATCACTTACGGCACCATGGGCGCGAAAAGTGTTATCCGTGATGTCGCCCGCGTGCTGGGAATTTCGTATGGAGATGCTGACCGTGTCTCCAAGATGATAGATCCCAAACCACTCGATGAGGACGAGAAAAAGAAATATCGGGATTCCATCCTGCTTCGGGAGATCGACCGCAATGCCGAATTGCGTGAACTCATAGAGGCCTCAGCCACTTATGGCGATATGTGGAACTATGCGCTGGCGCTTGAAGGACTCAACCGCAACGTCGGTATCCACGCGGCTGGTGTGGTGATAGGCGACAGGTCTTTGGATGAACACCTTCCACTCACCCGCGGCAATGAAGGTGAAATCGTCACCCAATACGACATGGGTGCCATCACTGAGGTGGGCCTGCTAAAAATGGATTTCTTGGGCTTGCGCAACCTTACCGTAATCCATGAGGCCGTTAGCCACATCCGTGGCCACAATCCAGATTTCGCGATCGAAACAGTCCCGCTGGATGACAATCCGACTTTCGATATCCTCAATCGCGGGGAAACCATGGGCGTGTTCCAGTTGGAGTCTGGTGGCATGGTTGAGACATGTCGCAAGTATCATCTTGAGAAGATCGACGACATCATCGACTTGCTGGCACTCTACCGTCCTGGCGCCATGCAGTTCATTGACCGCATGATAGAGGTGAGGAAGGGCCGCAAGAAGGCCACATACGAGCATCCGCTTCTGGAACAGGTTTGTGGTGACACTTACGGGGTCATGATCTATCAAGAGCAGGTGCAGAACGCCGCCAAGCTGCTTGCTGGTTACACGCTCGGTGGTGCTGACCTGCTGCGCCGCGCCATGGGCAAGAAGGACCCGAAAAAAATGGCGCAGGAACGCGGGAAATTTGTCGAGGGTTGCGAGAAGACTAATGGTATCGGCGCGGACTTGGCTAACATGATCTTCGAAAAAATCGAAATGTTTGCTGGTTACGGATTCAATAAGTCGCACTCCGCATGCTACGGACACATCTCGTATTGGACCGCCTATCTGAAAGCCAATCATCCTGTTGAGTTCATGTCAGCGCTGCTTTCTAACGAGGTTCACAACACCGAAAAGATCAGCCTGTTTGTTTCGGAGTGCCACCGCATGGGTATCGACATCCTGCCGCCCGATATCAACGTCTCGCAGCTTCGATTCAGTCCGGAAATCACCATCAACGGAGCCAAGGGCATCCGTTATGGTTTGGCCGCCATTAAGAATTGCGGCGAGGGGGCAATGGCCGCCGCTATTCGGGAACGCGATGCCAAGGGGGAATTCCTTTCACTGGATGACTTTGCCGCGCGGCTCGACTCCAAGGTGATAAATAAGCGCATCCTCGAAAACTTGGTCAAGGCGGGTGCACTGGATTGGACCGGGCAAACCCGCGCCGGTATGTTCACCCGTCTCGAACAAGTCACGGCCTCCGCCTCATCCGCCCAGCGTGACCGTGCGGCTGGTCAGATCTCGATGTTCGACGCGATGGACTTTGCAGCGCCCTCTCCAACTGTGAAGGTGAACGAAACGCCGATTGAAGAGTGGAGCAAGGATGATCGGCTGGCTCACGAGAAAGAATTGTTAGGATTTTATGTCACCGGCCACCCGCTGGATAAGTTCCGCGGGGTGATCGATTCGGACAAATACAGACGACTCGGTTTGATAGAGGATCTGGTGATTAAAAGCCCCCGGGACCGTTTCCCTTTTGCTGGCATGATTCGCTCGCTGGAGGCCAAGACAACCAAGGCGGGCAAGCCGTTTGGGATCGTGACACTTGAGGATTTTACCGGTAGTTCCGAAATTATCCTGTGGGGTGAGACCTTCGTGCCAGCCCGTGATGCTGGCTTATTAGAGCCTGGCAAGATCATCAGGCTCAAATGCGCGGTGCAGACCGACGACCGCACTGGCGGACGTAACCTGACAGGTTACGAACTTGCGGAGTTGAAACCCAGACGCGGTCAGGGCAATGCCAATGGGCCGCTGGAACTCATGCTCTGGACTACACGCCACAGTGAGTTCGACTTGATGGAAATTCGCAATGTGTTGGCCAAACACCCGGGCAATACCTCGGTCCTCTTGCATTTCCAGAACAGTGCGGGCCGCAGAGTCACCATCGCCGCAGGCGAATCGATCCGCGTGAAACGCTGCGAAGCTCTCGAAACCGCCCTCGATCGCTGGTTGGAGGATTGATCGGGCTTGCCCTGGCCCGTTTCCCAGCCATTCTTTGCGACGTAGTGACTACAATCCCGGTCGAGCCAACATTGGAAGCCTTCGCTGAACTGGCGAAGCGGGGGAATATTGTCCCCGTTTACACCCAGCTCGCTGCTGACTTCGAAACCCCGCTATCAGCCTATCTGAAACTGCGGGACAACCGTCATTCTTTCCTCCTCGAAAGCGCGGAGAGCACTGAAAAGGGTGGTCGATGGTCGATCATCGGCAGTCACCCGCGCGCGGTTTTCGAGGCGCGTGAAAAAGAGATCACCATACGAGAGGGCTCTAAAACCCGTAGTTACACTGCGCCGGACGATGTGCTGGCCGCGCTTGAACGTGAAATGGCCGCCTACCAATCGGTCACCCATGGCGCGCTGCCCTTGTTTTCCGGCGGCATGGTAGGATATCTCTCGTATGATGCGGTGCGCCAGTTCGAACCAACGCTCGGCCCGCCGCCGCCGGATCCACTGGGGATACCTGATGCGGTTTTTGTGTTAGCTGACACGCTGCTTGTGTTTGACCATCGGTTGCGCCGCCTGCAAGTGGTGGCCAACGCTTTCCTCGACGAATGCGCGACAGTGGAGGATGCCTATCACGAGGCCCGTGGAAAAATCGCAGCTATTGTGGAGATCCTCAATCGTCCATTGCATGTTCCGGCGCTCAATGGCCTGTTGCATGTGGAGCCGGTGGATGCCAGAAGCAATACCAGCCAAGAGGAATTCGAAACCATCGTGCGTGCGGGCAAGGAATTCATTGCGGCAGGGGACATCTTCCAGTTCGTGCCCAGCCAGCGGTTTGAAACCGACTTCACCTTACCAGCTGTAGACCTCTATCGGGCGCTACGCTTCGTGAATCCATCACCCTACATGTTCATCCTGGAACTTGGAGATTTTGCGCTCGTCGGAAGTTCTCCGGAAGTGCATGTGCGATCTATCGGCGGCCGCATCGACATCCGCCCAATCGCCGGAACTCGCTGGAGGGGTGCTACTCCTCAGGAGGACGATGAATTGGCTGCAGATCTGTTGGCTGATCCCAAGGAACGCGCTGAACACCTCATGCTGGTGGACCTAGCCCGCAACGACGTTGGACGCATTGCCAGGCACGGCGCGGTAAAAGTGGACGATTTCATGATAGTGGAGCGATACAGCCATGTGATGCACATTGTTTCCAATGTCACCGGTGAGCTAGACCCCGCACACAGCGCCTACGACGTGCTCCGCGCCACCTTCCCGGCAGGGACAGTTAGTGGTGCGCCGAAAATCCGGGCAATGCAGATCATCAACTCTCTGGAGAAAAATAAACGTTGCGCCTACGCCGGGGCAGTGGGTTATTTCGGCTTCGACGGCTCGCATGATTCGTGTATCACCCTGCGCACCTGTCTACTCAAGGGTGGCAAGGCATACGTGCAGGCCGGTGCTGGAGTCGTGGCCGACTCCGATCCCACCTACGAATACATCGAAACTGTCAACAAAGCCAAAGGCATGCTCCGTGCCATTGCCTTGGCAAGGACGCTGGAAGCCTGAAAAGAGTCATGTGTTGGGATTTACTAGTTACTAATGAGTCCATAATAGAAGGGACGTAGGCATAGTTATTGCTTATTCAAGCCGCATGAGAAAAGTTCGAGATACAGATGCGAGGAAATTGACACATGCAGAACTCACTGAGTTGAGAACGCGCGGAGTCAAAGCTGTGCAAAACGGAGAAAGCCCCGAGATGGTTGCCAAGGCTCTTTGTATCAGCCGCACGACCATCTATGACTGGCTGGCACTCTATCGGAATGGAGGATGGGACGCTCTGAAGGCGGGCAGACGGGGCGGCAGGAAACCAAAGCTCAACGGCAAGATGATGAAATGGGTCTATGACACAGTCACGATGGGCAATCCACTGCAGCACAAGTTTGCCTTCGCGCTGTGGACCCGGCAGATGCTCGCCAAACTGGTTGAAAAGAAGTATGGCATCAAGCTCAGCAAGACATCCATCGGGCGTCTGCTTGATCAACTTGGACTGACGGCCCAGCGCCCGCTCTGGAGGGCCTACCAGCAGAATCCTGAGGCGGTTGACAAGTGGCTTGAGGAGGAGTTCCCAGCGATCAAGCGCGCGGCGGCCCGCTGCAAGGGTGAAATCTATTTCGGAGACGAGGCGGGAATCCGCTCCGACTACCACTCGGGAACGACCTGGGCACCGAAAGGTAAAACTCCTGTTGTCAAAACGACGGGGGCGCGGTTCGGATTTAATATGATCTCGGCGATCAGTCCAAAGGGCATGCTTCGATTCATGGTCGTTGAAGGCACAGTGAGCGCGGGTGACTTTATCGAGTTTATCAAGCGCCTTGTCCATGGAACCAAGCGGAGGATATTCCTGATTGTCGATGGTCATCCTGTTCACAAGGCGAAGATGGTTCGTGACTATGTAAAATCCCTTGACGGACAACTCTCCCTTCATCTCCTGCCGGGATACTCGCCGGAACTCAACCCGGACGAATGGGTATGGCGCAATCTCAAGTCTGGAGTCATGGGAAAGCTCCAGCACATTACCAAACAAAGCATGAAAATCGACGCGGTTTCTCATCTCCGCAAGTTGCAAAAAAGCCCTCATATTGTCAGAAGTTTCTTCCAATCTGAAACCACACGTTATGCGGCATAACATGTCCCTTCTATTATGGACTCATTAGTATAATGAACTCATGCATAGGATTCTGAGTCGATAGTGGTCCCAATAATCCTAACTTATAACAACTCAAAAAATGCTCCTTATTCTCGATAACTACGACTCCTTCACCTACAACCTTGTGCAATACTTTGGCGAGCTAGGGGCTGAGATGAGGATTTTTCGCAACGATGTTATCACCGTTGATGAGGTCAGAGCCCTCAAACCCGAGCGCATCTGCATCTCCCCAGGTCCTTGCACGCCTACTGAGGCGGGGATCTCGTTGGAGCTGATCCGCGAACTTGGCCCCACCACTCCCATCCTGGGTGTTTGTCTCGGACACCAATCCATTGGGCAGGTGTATGGCGGTGATGTCGTGCGCGCTGATCGCCTGATGCACGGCAAGACCTCGCCCATTCATCATACTTCCAAGAGCGTTTTCTCTGGCATGCCCAGCCCTTTCCAGGCCACTCGTTACCACTCGCTCATCGTCAAGCGCGAAACCCTGCCCGATTGCCTTGAAATTACCGCATGGACCGGAGAAGACGAGATCATGGGCGTTATGCACAGGCAATATCCTGTCCATGGCGTCCAGTTCCACCCGGAGTCTATCCTGACTCAGGATGGCAAGCGGTTGCTGGAGAATTTTCTCAATATCTAGCGAATTCCAGAGATAAGGAGCAGCTGTTCTTCTTTGCTAATTTATACAAACTATGAAGTACAGACAGACCCCTGCTGTAGAGGAAGTCACTTGCCGCCCCATCCGCCGCCGAGGGCCTTTGCTAGGGCGGCGAGAGTGATGCGCTGTTGGGCATCGGTTTGGGAGAGGATGAGTTGGACGCGCAGCACGGTGCGTCCGGCCTCCACTACCTCAAGGTAACTGCTGAGACCTTTGTCGTAACGTTCCTTGGAAATGCGCTCGGTGACTTTGGCGCTATTAAGGGCCTGCTCTAGCGCGGTGCGCGAGCGGGCCAGACCTTTGAGGTCGACGAGTGCGTCCTCCACCTCGCGGAGAGCCACGAGCAGCGTGTTCTTATAGGTAGCCAGTGCTTCGTCGCGGCGGCTAATGGCGGCTTGGTAGTTGGATTTGTTTGACCCGGCGTCAAAGACCGGCGCGGCGACACCGGCACCCAGCGAGAGAACCCGGTTTTCCCAGTTGAGGAAATTTTTCACATCCACGGACTCGAAACCGCCAGAGGCGGTGAGGCTGAAGTTCGGGTAGAACGCGGACTCTGCCACGCCGATGCGGGCGTTGGCTGCCCGCAGGTTTTGTTCCGCAGCGCGCACGTCGGGCCTGCGGTTAAGTGCTTCCGCTGGGAGCCCGGCTTGGATGGATGGCAATGAACTATTAGATTCGCGGTGGGATACAGAGAAATCTGATGGGCGAGCACCGCAGAGTACGGCGAGCGCGTGTTCGGCGGCACCACGCTGGCGTTCGACGGCGGCGAGGTCGTTGCGGGCGAGGTCGAGTTCAGTGCGTGCCTGACTGGTGGAGAGTTCGTCGATCAGGCCGGCTTCAGATTTGCTTTTCTGAATATCCAGTGTGTTCTGGCGGCTCTTGATGGTGTCTTGGAGCACGGATTCCTGGGCATCTAGCCCGCGTAGCAGGAAATACTGGCGGGCGACTTCGGTGGCCAAGCCGAGGCGCTGGGAGTCGAATAACGCTTCAGTTGCCGCCGCTTGTGCGGTGGATGCCTCGACGAGACGTTTATTGCGGCCCCATAGGTCGGGATCGTAGGCGAGATTGAAAGTGCTACGGTAATTCTGAGATTGGAGGGGGATGGACAGACTGCCGGGCAAGGGCGGCAGTTTTGCGGTGGTGGCTTCTTCCGATGCGCGGGTGTCGCCCGCAGAGCCGTTGAGGTTGAGCGCGGGGAACATACGCGCACGGTCCACACCGACCAAGGCGCGAGATGTCTCGACACGGGCCTTGGCAGCAGCTAGATCGTTGTTAGAACCTAGAGCTCGGTCCACCAATCTGGTAAGGTCGCTATCGTTGAAAAGCCGCCACCATGCGTCTGGCAGGCGGGAGCCCTTGGCTGCCTGGGATTCCTTCCATTTCGTGCCTCCGTCGGTGCCAGGGTGTTGAAAATCCGGGCCAAGCTTGCAGGACCCTAGCAAGAATGCGACGGGCAGGATAAGGCAGCGGTTATTCATGGGGTGGCTTGCGAGTCTTCGCTGAGGCGGTGCCATCTTAGCAGGAGCCCAGCCCGGTGCAACCCATCACGCCGTGAAAGGGTAAATAATCCCGTTGCCCGCGTCCCTGATCCGGCGGTAGCCTCGCGCATGCAACCCCATCCGAACGATCCCCTGCACGGGGTGACACTCGAAACCGTGCTGCGCACCATTGTGGAGCGTCATGGATGGGAGGATATGGCTAGCAGAATCCCTGTCCGTTGTTTCATGTTTGATCCCACGATCAAGTCCAGCCTCACTTTCCTGCGCAAGACCCCTTGGGCACGCAAACGGCTGGAGGATTGGTATGTGTACGATGCCAACCGGGCTGGGCAGCCATAAAAACGCGCATGTTGAGCCGCTGCTATGAGCCTTGAGGCTCCAATATAAATGGAAATCAGATGATGCCAGGCGGTCTCCGATCGCCCAGACCCCTCTGATTTTTCCCCTTCAGGCATGGGGGATAAGAAAAATCTATTTTTCCGTTGCAAGGCTTGCATAGCTTTGCATCTTCTCACGCACCGAAACGCACCCTCGCGTTCCGGTGTTGGTTCTATACACGACACGGATTTCTTTCTCCCCTGCACTTCAAAGCCGTAGCCATGGCAAACATTTTCCCCCGCTGGTCCAATCTCCTGCCCTTGAAAATTGCTTTTTGCGCCTTGTCAGTGGCTGCGGGGATTGCACTGGGCTTTACATACTACGCTACGCCCAAAACCCTGGTGGCTGGCTACCAACCGTCGCAGCCCATCCCATTTTCACACAAGATCCACGCGGACCAGATCGGGGTGGACTGCCGCTATTGCCATTCTTTCGTGGATGTCTCCGGCCACTCGAACGTGCCGACTGGCAGCACCTGTTGGAACTGCCACCAGCATGTCCAGAAAGACAGCCCCAAGCTCGCTCCGCTGCATAAATCGATGGATCCGGCCTATCCGGGATACGATGGCAAGCCCATCGAGTGGGTGCGCGTCCATCAGGTTCCAGATTATGCGTATTTCAACCACTCTGCCCACCTAAACCGGGGGATTTCCTGCCAAAACTGCCATGGCGACGTGAACAAGATGGAGGTCATATATCAGGCCCAGAACCTTTCGATGGGCTGGTGTCTCGAGTGCCACCGCAATCCAGAGAAGAACCTCCGTCCACTGGAGGAAGTCTACAATTTCTCCTATGACGCCAAGGATTACATCGCCAAACACCCCCAGCTTGGAGTCCAGACGCCCGAGGAACTCGGTTTGAAACTCAAGGATATTTACAAGGTTAGCCCCAAAATCACCTGCGCTACCTGTCACCGTTGATCTCTCCTCTACCCTCTGATTTTTTTAACTCTCCGCAGTCGAACATGAGCAAACGCATTTGGCAACACCCCGAAGTTCCCGTCGGCGAAACCACGGTCGCCTGGCGCAGTGCGGGTCAATTGGAGGACAGTCCCGCATTCCGCGAGTGGCTGGACCGCGAGTTCCCCCATGCTGCTGCCGAGATGGAGAATGATGGGGATGCCCGGACCAGTCGGCGTTCGTTCCTCAAGCTGATGGGTGCATCCACCGCACTGGCGGGATTTGGTATGGCCGCCTGCCGCCGCCCGGAAGGTTACATCGTTCCCTTTACCAAGGCTCCCGAGTGGGTGATTCCTGGCAAGGCTACCTATTACGCCAGCGCGATGCCGCGCGCCCACGGTGCCACTCCCTTGGTCGTGACCACATTTGAAGGCCGCCCGACGAAGCTCGCCCCCAACAATCTTCATCCAGATAGCGGCGGCACGGATGCCTTTGCTCAGGCATCGGTGTTGGATCTTTATTCCACCTCGCGTTCGCGCAGAATTCTAAAATCCGCCCAACTTGCCAAACGCGCGGACCTCGATGTGGCCATCGCAACTCTGGCGGCGGACTCTGAAGCTAAGATCGGTTTTCTGTTTGGTGCTGATGTCAGTCCTACGCGCGTCCGCCTGTGCCGCGATCTGTCTGCCAAGTTTTTATACGCGAAGTTCTATCAATATGAGGCGCTCACAGGCGAGACGTCGGAGGCACTGGGAGACGGTGCCAAGCTAGCTGTGGATTTCGCGAAGGCGGATCGGATCTTGTCTCTGGACTGCGATTTTGTCGGGACTGACCCACTGGGGCCAACGACTTCGTTTTTTGACCGCCGCAAGCCGGAGGGCAAAAACTATGATGCCAAGCCGGATGCGTCTGGGATGAACCGTCTGTATGCGGTGGAGGCCGCCTATTCGCTCACTGGTGGCATGGCGGATCATCGGTTGCGTGCGACTCCCAGCCAAGTGCTTCTGATCGCAGGGCAGATAGCCCGCGAACTCGGCGTTTCCCAAGGCAAGGGCACTGATCCGGTCACAGAACCCAAACAACTGGAGTGGATCAAGCCGCTCGTCGCCGATCTCAAGGCCCATGCCGGGAAGTCCGCAGTGCTGGTGGGCTCCCGTCAGCCAGCCGCACTCCATCATCTGGCCCTCGCCATCAACCTCGCGCTTGGCAACGTCGGTGGGGGAAAACCACTCGCCATTATGCAGTCCGAGGCTAAGCAACTCGGAACTCTAACCACCCTCAAGACGGACATCGATTCAGGTTTGATAGAACACCTGTTCCTGCTTACTCCCTCTAATCCGGTCTATGACGCTCCGGCAGATCTCAACTTTCCGGGAGCCTTGGCCAAGCTCAAGACCAGTATTCATCTCAGTGATCGAGTGGATGCCACTGCCCACGCCTCTACTTGGCACATCCCCGCCGCGCATTACCTGGAATCATGGTCAGACACACGCAGCGCACGCGGCACCTATACAGTGGTGCAGCCGATGATTCTTCCGCTCTATCAGGAATGCGTATCTGAGATTGAGCTGCTGTTGGCGTTGATTTCTGACAATGGGAAGCTCATCAATGGAGAGGGTTTGAAAGGTGCTCCATCACCCGCCTACCAGGCCGTGCGCAAGACATTTGCCGAATTGGGCGGGGAGGGGGATAGTGTATGGAAACAACTCCTTCGCGACGGGTTTTTCGCGGGTTCCTCCTATGCTCCAGTCAGTGCCGCCCTTGCCAAGTCGGCGGAAGCGGACATCGCTGCTGCAAATATTGCCATCGGCTCGGCTGCAAGGTCTGACAACGGACCGCTTGAGGTGGTTTTTGCTACCGATGCTTCTGTGTATGACGGTCGATGGATTGACAATCCTTGGCTGCAGGAAGCGCCAGACCCTATTTCTAAGCTCACTTGGGACAACGCAGCGCTCATCGCACCCCAAACCGCTAAAAAACTAGGAATCTACGATAAGGTCCTTGATACGGAACCTGTCACCAAGGTGTTGGGCCTAGAAAATACCTATGGCGATGTCGGGCCAGATGGCGAGGGTCAGAACCGCAAGTCGCCAGTGATACTACTGACCGTTAATGGTCGGTCACTGGAAATCCCTGTGCTCATTTCATTCGGCCAGGCTGAAAATACCATCGTCGTCCCTGTCGGCTACGGTCAGGCCTGTGACAAGAACGATGACCTCAAGCGCACTCCATTCAACCAAACGCACGTTGGTTTGGTAGGGATCAACCGCGGGTTCAATATCTATCCCTTACGCACCGCAGCCACCGCCTATTTCGCTATGGGTGCCAAGGTGGAGTTAACAGACAAGCGGTACCCGGTGGCCGTCACCCAGGAACACAGCGCAATGTACGGACGCGCGCTCGCCCGAGAAGTATCCACCATCGACTCGGACGACGAGAAAGGCGGATTCGACAAGCAACTCGCTGAGGTCAGGAAGCAGGGAAATGACGCGCATGCCCCGCACAATCTCTATTTCTATCAACCCAAGGGCTCTTCCACATGGCATCCTGAGCAGAGTGGTCCACAAGGGTTTTTGTCTGACCCCCTGCACCAGTGGGGCATGTCTATAGATCTTTCCGCCTGCATGGGCTGTACCGCATGCCTCGTTGCCTGTCAGGCGGAGAATAATATCCCCATCGTTGGCAAGGAACAGGTCGCCAAAGGTCGCGAAATGCACTGGATCCGCATGGACCGGTATTACGCGACGCAGAAGGACAACACCTTCGATGCGGACAATCCTGCGCTCGTTCCGCAGCCGGTGGCTTGCATGCAATGTGAGGCCGCGCCTTGCGAGACAGTTTGCCCGGTCAATGCCACGGTTCACACCGAGGACGGCCTCAACGCGATGGCCTATAACCGTTGTGTTGGTACCCGCTATTGTGCAAATAACTGCCCATACAAAGTCCGGCGTTTCAACTTCTTTGATTACAATAAGCGCAACCCACTCATCGCCCACAACCTTAACCGCGGCCCCTTGGGAGTGAAAATAGTTGGCGAGGCGACACACCTTCAGAAGAACCCCAACGTCACAGTCCGCATGCGCGGCGTGATGGAGAAATGCACCTACTGCGTGCAGCGGCTCAAGGATGCTGTGATCCGCCAGAAGCGCGGACCGAAGCAGGAGGCGCTGGCTGCTGGCAAGGAATCCACCGAAATGCAGATCACTACCGAAACTCTACGCATCCCCGTGGATTCGGTAAAAACCGCCTGCCAAGAAGCTTGTCCCGCCGCTGCCATCACTTTCGGTAATAAACTCGATGGTGATAAGTCCGTGATGGGCCGCACCAAGGAGATCGAACGCAATTACGACCTGCTCAACTACATCGGTACTCGCCCGCGCACCAGTTATCTGGCGCGCGTCAAGAACCCGAACCCCGAAATGCCGGATGCGAAATTCATCGGCAAGGCCACCATCCACATGGTTTGATAGACACATCAGCCTTACATTCCTCACCTAACATACTTCCTTCTTCCACCCATGGCATCAACCACCCAGTCCACGCCTGAGATCCACACGGGAGTAAAACTCCCTGTGCTTGAGCGTGAAAAGCTCATTCTCAACGGGCGCTCTTACCATTGGATCACAGGGCGTATTTGCGGGGTTCTCGAAAACCGCCAGCCCCTCATCTGGTGGCTGTTGTTCATCCCCTGCGTGCTCATTGCTCTCATCGGCGTGGGCGGCGGTCTCTTCCACCTGGTTTCCACGGGTGTGGGCATATGGGGAAACACCAACCGCGTGATGTGGGGTTGGCCTATCGTCAACTTCGTGTTTTGGATCGGTATCGGCCACGCTGGAACCCTGATTTCCGCAATCCTTTTCCTAACGAGGCAAAACTGGCGCACCTCGATCAACCGCGCCGCAGAGGCGATGACGATATTCGCAGTGATCTGCGCGGGCATCTTCCCTGCCTTCCACGTCGGGCGCGTGTGGTTCGCCTGGTTCCTGGCACCGGTGCCCAATGCCAATGCCATCTGGCAGAACTTTAAATCGCCACTGTTGTGGGACGTGTTCGCGGTTTCCACCTATTTCACCATCTCGTTGATATTCTGGTATCTGGGCATGGTGCCGGACCTTGCGACCATCCGTGATCGCTGCAAGCCGGGATTGCGCCGTGTCCTCTACGGTATCTTCTCGCTGGGATGGCGAGGTGGTAACCGCCAGTGGAGCCACTATGAAATGGCTTATCTTTTGCTAGCGGCCCTATCCACTCCGCTGGTGCTCTCGGTTCACTCGGTGGTGTCCTTTGACTTTGCTACCTCGGTCGTGCCCGGTTGGCATACCACGATATTCCCGCCCTATTTCGTGGCAGGCGCCATTTTCGGCGGCTTTGCGATGGTGCTCACTATCATGGTTCCCGCGCGCTTCGTTTACGGACTGCAGGACCTGATCACCATGAAGCACATCGACAACATGGCCAAGATCATCCTACTGACAGGAACCATCGTCGGTTATGCTTATCTGATGGAATTGTTTGTCGCGTTCTACTCCGGTGCGATTTATGAGATGGACGCCTTCAAATTCCGCATCGCCGGTCCTTACTGGTGGGCCTATCTTTCGATGATGACCTGTAACGTGATTTCCCCGCAGGTGTTCTGGTTCCGCGCTTGCCGCGAAAACCTCTGGGTGGTTATGATCGTGGCGATGTTTGTGAACGTGGGCATGTGGTTCGAGCGCTTTGTTATCATCGTCACCACGCTGGCCCGCTCCTGGTTGCCTGGTGATTGGAAGACATTTTCTCCCTCGCCGCAGGACCAGTTGCTCTTCTTGGGTACCATCGGCTTGTTCCTCGGACTGTTCATGCTCTTCCTGCGCTTTTTACCGTGCATCAATATCGCCGAGGTAAAATGGGCGCTGCGTGAGTCGGATCCCCATCATGACGATCATCTCGCGCACCCCGATCACGGCACTGTTGTCGAACCCGCATACCAGCGCGAACTGGTCCTGAAATAATCTCAAATCTCAAATTTCAATTGTGAGCACCACCCGCAAACGCGTCTACGGCTACCTCGCCGAGTTCAAGAACGCCTCCGCGCTTTACAAGGCGGCAGAGAAAGTTCGCGACGCCGGCTTTAAGAAATGGGACTGTTATTCGCCCTATCCTATCCATGGTCTGGATCAGGCGATGGGCTTGAGGCGTTCGATACTGCCTTGGTTTGTATTCTTCGGTGGCATGACTGGCACAGCCACGGCGTTCTCATTGGCCTATGGTACTCAAGTGGTGATCTTTCCCACAGTGGTGCAGGCTAAACCGACCAACATTTTCACCATTCCGGCATATTTCCCCATTATGTTTGAGCTGACAGTGCTCTTCTCGGGATTCACAGTGCTCTTCGGCCTGCTGGCCCTCATCCAGTTACCGCGCCTCAATCATCCGCTTTTTGCCAGCCGCCAGTTCCACCGTGCCACCGATGACGGTTTTTTCATCGCCATCGAGGCGCGCGACCCAAACTTCAGCCCCGACATCACCCGCGAACTGCTGGCAGGAATCGGTGGGGACAACATCGAACTCGTCGAGGAAGAGGACGCTTAGTTAATCTCAAATTTCAAATTTCAAATTCCAACCCCAGATGCGCTACTTCTTTCTAGCCTACCTGCTCGTCGCGCTAATCGTCGTCGGCATCTTCGGATTCCGCGGCCAGAAGTTTTCCAAGCCGCCTATCCGGATCTTCCCGGATATGAAAGAGCAGGACAAACTCCGGGCACAGAAGCCCGACGCTTTTTTTGCAGATGGTCACGGTGGACGGCTTCCTGTCAATCAGACTCAGCCGCGCGGCTTCAATCCAGAGGGGGCCAAGGTGATCGGTGGCATTCCTGAATACGAGTTTGGTGGTCAAGGCGGTTATTATTACACCGGACAGATTGGCGACTACTATGGCAACGGCATGCCGGAGGAACTGTCACTAACCGAAAAAACCGCAGCCGAGCTTATCCGTCGCGGGCGTGACCGGTTCGATGTTTATTGCGCCGTCTGCCACGGGGCCTCCGGGGATGGCCAGGGCATCACTTCCGCCTATGGAGTACCGGTCAACACCAACCCAAACGCGAAGCTCAATTCCCACGCGCCGGGGTCCTATCCAGACGGGCGTCTGTTCAACACCATCACCAATGGCATGGGCCGCATGAGCGGATACGGTTACAATGTTCCAGTTAGAGACCGCTGGGCCATCATCGCCTACGTCCACACCTTGCAAGCCGCCAAAGCCACCGCCGCCCCGGCCCACTGAAACCCTTCCGAATTTCCAATGGCCCACCACCACGTCACCTCCCAAGACATCGCCATCAACGGCGACCACCTCGATCCCTCGAAGATCTCCAAGGTGAAAACCATCACCTTTTGGGTGGCGGCTGTCGGCACCGTCATCAGCCTTTACCTCTTATTCTTCGCTCCCGAGGAGATCCGCGGCTGGTATTGCTACTCGTGGTTGTTCGCGTTCTATCTTTTCCTGACGCTATCGCTCGGCGGTTGTTTCTGGACGCTGCTGCACAACGTTACCAACTCGGGGTGGGGGACATCGGTGCGCCGGACCTATGAGAATCTGGGTTCTACCTATCCATGGATGTTCCTATTCGGCCTGCCCTTATTATGTCCGAAAGTGCAGCATTATCTGTATGAATGGATGAACATCCACCGCACGGCACAGGGTAACGTGAAGGAATACCTCCACCATGCGAACCACCTGCTGTTTAACAAGTATTGGTTCATGAATCTGCCGTTTTGGTATGGTCGCTTCTTCTTCTACTTCATTGGGCTCAGCTTGGTAATTATCGGTCTGCGCAAACTTTCCACTGATCAGGACACCGATCCGAATCCGGGGACAGCCCGCCTCTTCAAGGCGCGTTTCCACTCGACCTACACGCTGGTCATCTTCGCGCTGACGATCACCTTCACCGGTTTTGATTTCATGATGGGGCTCGACTACACGTGGTTCTCCACGATGTGGGGTGTCTATCTGTTCGCTGGTGCGGCGCTCAACTCGATGGCGGTGATCGTGCTGGTCTGCGCATGGTTGAAGAGTCAGGGGTATCTCAAACATGTCACTGGCCCCGAACACTTCCATATCATGGGTAAGCTGATGCTGGCCTTCACGGTTTTCTGGGCGTATGTATCGTTCTCCCAGTTCTTCCTGATCTGGTATGCCGGTATCACCGAGGAGACCCGTTACTTCCTCATCCGTAATACCGGGGACTGGAACATCGCAATGATCACCTTGGTCTTCGGACACTTCGTAGTGCCCTTCGTCGTGCTGCTCCAGGCATGGCTTAAGCGCAATCCGAAGACGCTCGCTATCGTTGCGGCTTACACGCTCTGCATGCACGTGCTGGACCACTATCTGATTTCCATCCCAGAGCGTGGTGTCTCGCTGGGCAATATCAATCCGGAGGTTTTTGGTCCCATCCAGGTTTCCATCCCTGGTGCGTTTTGGGGAGATATTTTCGCCTTCATCACCATTGGTTCAGCCTTCCTGTTTCTTCTTTTGCGCGCCCTCGGCCAGCACTCGCTCTATCCGTGCCGTGACCCGCGCATCCTCGAATCCGCCAATCATTCCAACTGACAGCTTCCTCCCATGGATCCCAACCGCGATAACCCGATCATCCGCTTCACCACCTTCTGGTGGGGGATAGGCACATTCATGATCTTCGCACTGCTCTTCGCAGTCATCTGGTTTTTCTATCACAAGCCGGTGGTATCGCTGGAGGATGTCGTGGCGAAGGTCCGCTATGAAACAAAAGCCCGCATCCAACAGGAGCAGACCGCTAGCTTGCCAAGGGAGTCTATAGATGCCGCAATCCCCGCTGTTGCCAGAACTCTAGCAGTAGCTAAGCCCGCTGCCGTGGAGAAACCTGATCAGGTGGTGCCGGACACGCCCACCGCCCGTAGGTTGGCCGCAGAAACCCCCGCTACGCCGGAGCCCCCTAAACCTTGATTTTTCCACCCTTCTCGATCTAACGCCGATGTCTTCCGCTACCACCAACACCCAGGACGCCCTGGTTCGTTCCGGGATCGACCGTTCACTGCGCCATCCAGTGATGTTCTTCCTGATGAGCGGTGCCGTCTGGCTATCGTTCGCGCTATTGTTAGGAGTGATAGCCTCCGTTAAGACCAGTAGTCCAGGATTCTTAGGGCACTGCGGGTTTCTAACCTACGGGCGCGTTTATCCAGCGCATATTAATGCGCTGGTCTATGGTTGGGGCATGCAGACCGCCTTCGCGGTGATCCTTTGGCTCATGGCGCGGCTTACCCGCAGGGAATGCACCATGACTGGTGCCATCCTCACGGCAGGGCATGTCTGGAACCTGACCATAGGCCTCGGGCTGATCGGGATTCTATCAGGATTTGGCACGGGAATGCCGTGGATGGAGTTCCCCCCGTTCGCGTGGCCCGTGCTGCTGGCCAGTTATTGTGTGATTCTTGTCGGCCCCTTCATCCAGTTCCGTGTGCGTCCGGAGGAGAGAGGGAACATCGCACAATGGTATCTGCTCGCTGCCGTGATCTGGTTCCCCTGGATATACCTGACAGCAAACGTCCTGCTACATTGTGTTCCCGGCCATCCGGTCATGGGGGCTGCCATCAACGCATGGTTCCGTTCAGCCCTGATATTCCTGTTTTTCACGCCAGTGGCGCTGGGCACAGCATCTTATCTCGCCCCTAAGGTCACCGGGAATCCGCTCTACAGCGATTCTCTGGCTAAACTAGGGTTCTGGTCGCTGGCTATCATCGGCCCGTGGGCCGGCATGCAGAAACTCACCGGAGCCCCGATTCCATATTTCCTCCCGTATCTTGGCGGGGCTGCTACGGCCTTGTTCTTCATCCCTGCCTTGGCCGCTGCGGTCAATACGATACGCACTATTTGGCCGAGCCGGGAGGTTCTGACCGTAAGCCCCACTCTGCGGTTCACGCTGGCGGGGATGGTGGCGCTTGTTTTATTAGGAGTGGCTGCCGTGATCCTGAACCTGCCGGATTCTATGCTGCCTGCCACCCAGTTCTCGTTCTCGGGTTATGGTTTTGAAATTCTCGCGCTCTATGGATTCTTCGGCTTCGTGATGTTTGGAGCTACCTATTTTATCGTGCCGCGGGTGACGTGCCGCGAGTGGATCTCGCGCCGCCTGATACGCTGGCATTTCCTGTTTTCGCTTTACGGTATTCTAACCATCATTTTCGTCACCCTCATCGGGGGATACCAGCAGGGACTCGGGCAGGAAAGCTGGAGCCTCCCTTGGATGAAGGCTGTAGACGCGGGGGTATCCATCGCTGTGGTTATCACCTTCGCCTGGTGCCTGATACTGTTCTCCAACATCTTCTTCTTCCTCCACCTCACACTGATGTGGCTGCGTCTCGGCCGCCGGGGTTCCCAGCCCACACTGCTGGCATGCTCCCCGGGAAACTTGGGTCCGGCCGCATCCGGACCAGCCACCGCACATTGACCATGTTTCGCAGATCACCAATTTCCGATACTCCCCAATGAGCCTACGCACATTCGTCCTCTGTCTAACCGCAAGCTTCGGGATCGCGTGGCTGGCCATCATCGTAATCCCGTTCTTTGAGATGCGCGAGTTGGCGCCGGTCCCGTATCCTGAGGCTAAGTCCACCAGTGCTGGAATTTTCTTCCCGAAACGTACCGGTCGTGTAATGACGGGTGCCAGAGTCTATGCGGAAAATGGCTGCTACCAGTGTCACACCCAGTTGGTGCGTCCCACGTACGCAGGCAATGACCTCTATCGACCTGATTGGGGTGGTTTGAAAATGGATCCAGACCGCGGCGACACCCGCCGTGAAACCAATGCATGGGATTTCAACGGCGAGAAGTTCGCACAAATTGGCACCACACGCATGGGTCCAGACCTGTCCAATCTGGGCCGCCGTCTTGAGACCTCCGATGGTTCCTCCGCTGACCCCGCCGCTTGGTTATACGCCCACCTATACAACCCGCGCAATAACCCGAAATTGTGGAACTCCACTTGCCCGCCGCATCCATTCCTTTTCGAGAAACGTGAGGTCAAGGAGTACCGCGCGCCAGATGCCCTGGCTGTGAACGTCGGTGAGAATATGGAAATAGTTCCCGGCCCGGATGCCAAGGCGCTCGTCTCATACTTGATCTCACTCAAGAAGGACCATCCGGTGCCAGCTGCCCTGAATTTCACCCCGGCGGAAAAATGATGACGCCGGCTAAAATCTCCTGCATTCCATCCAATTTCCAACATGTCCAACTCTAACGATTATCCGGAAATCAAGGCGCCTGCCCGGGCCGGAGCCGATGGGCACGTGCCGCGCGACGCTGCAGCTTGCGCCCGAGAAAAGAACATCGCTGCCACCGGCAAGGAGCCAGTCTCGGTATATGTCATTGCTGCCTGCGGGGTTGCCATGTTGGCGGCGGGTGCCATCCTGGGCAGTGCCGGAAACTTGTTTGATTATGGCAAGGTGTTCCGTGACGGATACAAGCGCACGCCAGCGCCCGGGGCCAATGAGGGACCACCGCCGAAGGCTGCCGTGGACGCATACATGGCCAAGGGGAAAAAAGTATGGGGCAGCAAGTGCATTACCTGCCACGGCCCGGAGGCCAAGGGCGATGGCAACAATTTCCCATCGCTGGTCGGGTCTGCATGGGCGCTCGGTGAGACGGAGCGATTCTCTATGATCGTTCTCAACGGCTTGCATGGTCCGATGAGTACTGGCAAGACCTACAGCGGAGCGGCCGGCATGCCCACCCAGAATCCTAACAAGGACATGACACCCGAGGAACTCTCAGGAGTCATGACCTATGTGAGAAACAATTTCGGTAACACCAAGGGCGATGTGGTCACCGTGGAGATGGCCAAAGCTGCCTTCGAAATTTCCGCCAAACGCTCCAAGGCAGGTCAGCAGGTGACCACTGAGGAACTCACCGCTGATCACCTCAAGGCACTGCCCGGCAAGATCATCGATCCCAAGGCCATGGTAGACCCGCTCACGCTCAATCCGGTGTTCGCAGGGAAAAAAGCGGAAGCTCCGGTAATCGCGCCGCCTCCCGCTAAGTGAGATGCCGGTTCATTTGGTTGCTTGATTTCCGGGAGGTTCCGCTATGTGTACCTTGGCACCATTGACGAGTGAGTCAGAGGGATTGAGGATGACGTGATCCGTAGGTTGGACGCCATCTATGATCTCGATGATAGGACCAAAATCTCGGCCGATTTTGATCGAGCGCAACTCGACGGTATCGGTGCCATTGACCACGCCGACCTGAGTGCCTTCGGCGCGGAAGATGATAGTGGTTGCGGGTAGCGTCAACGCGGCATCCAGTTTTGCACCGATAAAGCGCACCTGTGCATAACAACCGGCTAGCAGTTCCGCCTTGGAGTTATCCAGTTCGAGTTCGGTCAACAACGTGCGCGAGTCAGTGGTCATCGCTCCGGCGGTGCGAACCACTTTGGCCGGGAAGGCGCGCTTGGGCAATTCTGGTATCGTCACTTCGGCCGCTTGGCCCGGCGCAATGCTGCGGGCCAAGGACTGCGGCACGCGCACATAAACCCGTAGCGTCCGGGTCTGGTCGAGGTGGAATAGTTCTTTAGTGCTGTTAGTTGCGACCAGGTCACCGACGTCGATCCCGCGTGCGGTGATCGTTCCTGCAAAAGGCGCGGTCACACGGGCAAAAGACTTAAGCTCTTCGAGTCGGTGCACGTTGGCTAGCGCGGCTTCCATGGCGGCGGTCTTAAGCTTGTAATCGCCATCCTTATCGGCATTTTCCTGGGCACTGACACTGGCCGTTTTCACTAGGTTTGCCCAGCGGGCCGCGCTGATCTTTGCTAGATTGAGCTGGGCAGTCGCTTGGTCGAGTTCGGCCCGGGCCTGCGCGAGTTCTTGATTAATTTCAGGGGTGTCAAGTTCGGCCAGCAACTGTCCCTCTTCCACAGACGTGCCGATGTCAACCAGCCAGCGTTTCACGTAACCGCTGGCCCGCGCATAAATCGAGGCCTCGATTATGGGTTTGATTTCCCCGGGCAACAGAAGCCCTGGGACAGCCTGACCGGGTGTTGGAGAGGTGACGTTGACCGTTGGGGTGGCCAGTTCTGCTATTTCAGTTAGTAAGACGTTGTGCTGGTGCCAGCGGGGGACAAAACCGATAACCAATCCGACGATGATCAGTATAGCGACGACGATGGCCAGTCGACCGAACTGGATGGTGGAATGCGGCGCGGTGGTCGCGTCTGGATCCAGCGGTGGATGGGATGTTTCAGGAAGGCTCATAGTTCGATGAACTCATGGGGTATCTATATTGGCTATTACGGCATCAAAATCCTCTGCATCCTTGATAGCTGCACCTTGGCGGTGCAGTAGGCTGAAGACAACCGGTACAAAAAATAGCGTGGCGAGTGTCGCGATGATTAGGCCGCCTATCACTGCGCGTCCAAGCGGAGCGTTTTGTTCACCACCTTCGCCCAAGCCAATCGCCATAGGGACCATGCCGATGATCATTGCCAAGGCGGTCATCACCACGGGTCGTAGACGGCCGACTCCGGATTCCCATGCGGCATTCAGCGGATCGAGTCCGTTACGCAGGTGCGTCCGCGCAAACGTGACTACCAGCACCGAGTTGGCTGTAGCCACGCCGAGGCTCATTATCGTCCCCATCAACGCAGGTACGCTCGCTGTGGTGGCCGTCACGTGCAATGACCAGACCACACCTGCCACCGCCCCCGGCAGTGCGGTGATGATAATGAATGGATCTAGCCAGCTCTGAAAATTAACAACGAGTAGGAGATAGATCAGGACCACGGCGATGACGAAACCTATTGAGAGCCCGATGAAGCTGGATTGCATCGTGTCAGCTTGACCGCGGAGCGTGATGATGGCGCCCTTCGGCAGTTCTTTTTCGGCTTGGGCTATTAGCGGTTTCAAGTCACTGAGCACTCCACCAAGGTCACGGCCACTGACGCCGCCGAACAGGTCAATGACAGGCATGATATTGTAGTGCGATATGACCGGAGGGCCGGTATGCCTGGTCATGGTTGTGAGGTTGGTCAGCAATTCGGCATTGCCTTCGCCGGGCTTACTGGCGGTGATAGGAATTGCTTGGAGTGCCTCTAGCGAACTCATCCGGTATTCGGGGGCGCGGACATTGATTGGGTATTGGATACCAAGGCGTGGGTCTATCCAGTAGGCTGGCTGCACTTGGCTGCTGCCACTGAGGCTTAACAGTACAGAGCTTGCCACATCCTGCTCGGTCAATCCCATCTCGGCCGCCTTAGGTCGGTCAACATCGAATCTGAGCTTGGGTCGGTCGGAGGGCTGTTGGATGCGCACGTCCACAGCGCCGGGGATTCGTCGGATTTTCTCGGCCAACCTAGCGGCGACCGCTCGCGTGGCCGTCTGGTCACGCCCTACGATTTGGATGTCGAAGGGTGCAGGCAAACCAAAATTGATCGTCTGACTGACGATGTCGGCAGGCAAAAAGTAAAAGGTGGTGCCGGGAAATTCGCGATTGAGCCGGACTCGCAGTTGCCGGACATATTCGGGGGTAGGTTTGTGACCCTCGTTCAATGAAACCAAAATGTCGGCATCGCCCGGTCCCATTACACCGCTGTCGCTGTAGCTTAGGTTGAGGCCAGAGTTCGGTAGGCCAATATTGTCCAGCATCCCGTGGATTTCCTTGCTTGGGATTTCATGCCGTATCACCGTTTCGATTTGATCCACCAGCTTGGCGGTTTCCTCGATCCGCAAGCCACTGCGTGTACGCACATGCAGGCGCAGTTGGCCGGCATCGACTACCGGGAAGAAGTCCCGCCCCAACTGCGGAATCAGCAAGCACGAGGCACCACAGAATCCGAGAAAAAGGCAGGCAAACAAAGTCCGGTGGTGCAGCACGACGCCCAGAAGTTCCCGGTAGTGCTGCCGGAGTCGGTCGAACCAGTATTCGAATCCATTCTGTAGCAATGCAAAAGGACGGAATAGCGGGCGCACCTTCTCTGCATCGACCATCTCGTGATACGCGACACCGCGGTAGAACCACATCACCAGCGTTGGTACCAGCGTCCGTGATAAAAAGTAACTGGCCAGCATCGCAAACACCACAGCCTCCGCCAATGGTACGAAAAGGTAGCGCGCCGTTCCGGTTAGAAAAAACATTGGCACAAATACTATGCATATGCACAGCGTGGAAACAAATGCCGGTAACGCTATTTCCTGCGCGCCGGCCAGTATTGCCGCCACGGTAGGTTTTCCGAGCGCCATCTGGCGGTGCACGTTTTCCAGTTCTACGGTGGCGTCATCCACTAGAATGCCCACGGCCAACGCTAATCCGCCTAGCGTCATGAGATTGATGGTTTCTCCCAGCGCACTGAGGACGGCCAGCGAAGTCAATACTGACAGAGGAATGGATAGGGCGATGATCAGCGTGCTGCGCCATGAGCCGAGAAACAATAGGATCATCGCCGCTGTCAGCGCTGCCGCGATGACTCCTTCGCGGACCACATCACGGATGGCCGCTCGCACGAATAACGATTGATCGGCAAACTCCTTCACATCCACTGGATCACTAACGGTTTTTAGCACGCGCGCCATTGTGGCCTTGACTCCGTCTGCCACCTGCAGGGTCGAGGCGGATCCGGTTTTAAGAATGCTGATCAGTGCGCTGCGGACGCCGTCCTGGCGGACGATGTTCTGTTGAGGCGAGTATCCGTCGCGCACTTGCGCCACATCGTGGATGCGAATGACGGCCCCATTGACATTCTTGATAGGGAGGTCGTTTAAATCAGCCAGCAAGCGTGGGCTGGCATTCATGTCCACATCGTATTCGGTGGCGCCTATTTTAGCCGTGCCGCTGGGATAAATTAGATTCTGTGCGCTGATCGCGGAGACGACTTCACTCGGGGTCAGGTTTTGCGCCTTCAGCGCGGTCAGGTCCAGGTCCACGGCTACCAGTCGCTGTTTGCCGCCATATGGGAAAGGGATCGATGCTCCCGGCACGCTGACCAGGCCGACGCGGATCTGGTTGGCGCTGAGGTCGAAGATTGCCTGCTCCGAGAGCTTTGGACTGCTGATGCCGTATTGTAGAATCGGTACCGTCGAGGCGTTGTAACGAATGATCAGTGGTGGGGTCTGCCCGGGGGGCATCGATCGTAGCACCGTCTGGCAGATGGCGGTGATCTGCGCCACACCAGCATCCACAGATGCGCCCGGTTGGAGGAATACCTTGATGACACTGATGCCGTTGTATGCTGTTGACTCGATGTGCTCGATGTCGTTTACCGTGGTGGTCAGCGGTCGCTCGCAGTTATACGTAATGCGCTGTTCCATGTCCTGCGCGCTCAGCCCGTTATACTGCCATATGATGCTGACCACCGGAATATTGATCGCGGGGAAAATATCCGTGGGTGTTCGCAACAGGATGAACGGAGTCATCAACAGCAGCAGTAGCGATGCCACCACAAACGTATAGGGTCGGCGCAGTGCTAGGCGGACAATCCACATGACGTGTTTCCTTGGTCCTTTCCGGCTGGCTTCGGTGTGCTGCCTGGTGTACGGCGGAGACTGGCGAGCGATCCCTCCATCATTGGCACTCCACATCGCGGCAGACACTCCCGTGATGCCGCGCTATGAAATACTCTCAACGATCCATCGCCCTGCTCCCACATGATCTGAATGAGCTTGTTCAATAATTGCCGCTTCGTGTTACAGTAAGTTTCCATCGTGGGCAAGGTGCCTATAGGCCCGGTGGACCGTGCGGTCAACCGTTTTGCCGCGGCACGCCCGGCAGGGTCCCGACACTAGGGAGAAAGCCAACCACAACCGGAGCGCAGCGCAGATAGCCGAACTGGTTGTTTTTAAAGAATGAGGCAAATGAACAAGATATACGCAGATGAGGTGGATGATTGCTCAATCCTCTATCATTTGCCCTGCCCGACTCATCGCGTTCAAATTCAATTTCATCTTGATCTGCGTCAATCCTGTTCATTTGCCTCGTTATCACGGATAGCGTGCTCGGCTATCTCCGCTGCGCTCCGGTTGTGGTTGAATTTCTTCTGAAATGGGAGTCGTTTCGGGTTGATTCTCCCTAATTCTACTCAGTTAATTGTTTGATCTCAATATTTTTTCGGTTTTTGCCGATACTTTTATTTTCGCTTTTGATGCTATTATTCGCCTCCGGTGTCGCTTTTCGACTTGTTCTATAATGGATTCTAGCGAGGGGCTCGCACGAAAATACCAGTCGAGTATCTGCACCACGTCGCGGGTGCTGAGCAGGGTAACTTTGCCACTGAGCATCCGCTCTTCCATCACGAACAGGCCGGCCAATGCTACCATGGCCATATGCC